>Ga0206890_1102_pt1 | contig 26005 bp, 16 predicted proteins | sample Alteio_BWOrgHeat_58_FD_152960 | JGI IMG/M metagenome (GOLD analysis project Ga0206890, IMG submission 152960) | Enriched cells from forest soil in Barre Woods Harvard Forest LTER site, Petersham, Massachusetts, United States - Alteio_BWOrgHeat_Nextera6 ... | reverse complement strand
TATGTTTTTTTCATGTGCCAGTATTCCGGTTTCTCTCTGCGCCACCCATCAAGTGGCCCCCAGGTACCGTAGCCCACGGTTTTTCCATCAGGTAAAAAAAAGGTGTCATCAATACCTGCCCAAATTGCACCACCTAAAACGGCGTCGGTTTTATACATTTTTTCCCACATGGCCTCAAATCCAATTCCCCAGGCATCGCGTACTCCCGGGTCGGTAACCTGTTCTAAACGGTTATAGGCGTTTAAGTGTACGTATTCATCAAAAACAATTGGGCGCTTATTATTGCGGTATTTTTCTGGCCCGCCTGGCCCGGGGTAATGGTTATTACATATTTCCAGGTCGCCTTCGTCTGCGTCTGGCCCGTATTGGCTAAAATTACGCGGACGAGTGGGATCAAATTGCTTAACCAGCCTGGCAGTTTCTTTAAAATAATCTTTATAATTTTCTGATTCGTTACCTATAGACCAGGTGAGCACCGCCGGGTTCGACCGGAAGTAATTTACCATATCCAATGTCTGATCAACCATCAGCGTTTGGTAAATTTCGGTACCTAACGGCACTTTAGTATTTTCGGCCCAGCAAAAGGGGGCTTCAATTTCTAAAAACATTCCCAAACGATTGCAGGCATCTATCAATTCTTCGGCTGGCGGATAGTGTGAGGTACGCATGTAATTTACGTTAGCCTCACGAAACATTTGTACATCTTTTTCCCACATGTTGTCATTTACCGAACGGCCACGCAAAGGCATCGTTTCATGATGACAAACGCCACGTAGTTTGATAGGCATATTATTTACAAATACACGGTTTCCTCTTACCTCTATCTGCCGAAAACCAATGTTTTTGATAATTACATCCTGAACGTTAGTCCCTTCTAAAATACTCAGTTTTACTACATAAAGGTTAGGATGTTCCGGGTCCCATTTTTTTGGTTTTGCAACATCGAAACTGATATTTTGCTGCAAGTATTCGCCTTTGTTGATGCCACTTTCAGCTGAAACCAACTTCTCGCCAACTTTGGTAATGCCATCAGCTTTAAATAATTCGGCTTTTAGGTTTAGTTTTTCGGCTTCACTCTCTTGTTCATTAGCTATAATTACGTCCGCACTTAGCATCGCATTTTCATAACTCTTGTCGAAGGTGGTTTTTATATCAGCGTATGCAAAATTTATTGGTGCAACGGCCATCAAATATACTTTTCTGGAAATGCCGCCTAATGGGTGTACCGCATACTGAGAGGCACTTGCCAAAGAATCAGCCTTGCTGTTTGATTTTACTTTTACCACCAGCTCGTTACTGCCACTCCATTTCACAAAATTGGTTACATCAACTTCAAATGGGGTAAAACCACCCAAATGGCTGGCGGTTTTTTTGCCGTTAAGCCAAATTTCGGCTTCGCTGTACACCACATCAAAACGCAATTTTAAACGCTTGCCTTTCCAGTTTCCAGGCAGGGAAAAGGTTTTTTGATAACCGGCATAAGCCGCATTATCTACTGTAAAACCTTGCATTACCCATTCGCCCGGTACCTGTATATTTTTGTTACATGGCAAAGTATTGATATTTTCAGAAAAAAGCCAGCTACCATCTAACGATAGTTTGTTGGGTTGTGATGAACCCGCCGGCGATACCCGGTTTAGTTTTAAAACCTGTTTATCGGCAGTCGTATAATTGATCTTTTGAATTTGGGCCTGTGCGGCGCAACTCAAAAGCAGTAAACCTGTAATTATTTTAAAGATATTTTTCATTCGTGTTTTTAGATGTCTATAAACAATTACATTATTCCATACTTTTCAAATGCCTCTTTTGCACTCATGCCTTCTTCAATTTTTTTCTGCACCATTTTTTCGCCCCGGGCCTTTTCAATTGCAAGTATGAATACTTCTTCTTCAATCTCCTTTGGTACAATACAAACGCCATCAATGTCTCCCAGAACAATGTCACCGGGGTTTATTTTTACCCCTTTTATTTCTATAGGTACCCTAAAATCTATTACTTTACCACGTGGCGCCTGGTCTTGCGCATAATTGCCATAAGAAAAAGTTGGGAAGTTGAGATCCAATATTCCGTTTGTATCTCTCGAATAACCATCTACAACAGCGCCTGCGGCGCCAAGTTTAATGGCCCTGGTACTCATCAATTCGCCCCATAAAGCATAAGTGGGCAAAGCCCCCGCACAGATATATACCTCATTTTTTTTTAGATCGTCTAAGGCTTCCAGCATCAATCCGAATGGTTTTTTTAAAATGGGGTTTTGATTTCCCTGTTCGCCAAACACGTCTGCGCCGAGCACGGTCATAGCGCGGCCTACCAAAAACATATCCTGTTTGATAGCTTTTATTTGTGGCGGCAAAAATTGGTGAAGCCAGCCCAACTTGTCCATTATATCACCTACTACAGCGGTATAAAGTTCCTTTCTTACGATGCTGAATAATTCATCATCGGTTTCCCATAGTTTTTTATTCATTTATTATTTACATTATTAAGATCGATGTCCATCGATCTGACATTTTTAATTAAACAGAGTAATTTGCCCGGATACGATCGCAAGATGCAATCGCTCCCCATAATACCTTACAAGATAAAGCAATATGAATATACCCTTTTTGGGATAAATGCATAGAACCGGTACTATTTCCCGTTTAATTAAATTAAGCAAATGGGGCTTTTCGGCCCCACTTGCAAACCAATTTACCACTAAAACCAAACAATCAGCAGTTTCTTAATTAATACCCCGGGTTTTGCTTTATCGCGTTTTGGCTATTATCTATTTCATGTTGCGGAATAGGGAATAAGTTGTTCTTATTAGGATCATATTTTCTTATGTCCATAACCCCTCCTTCGTATGAACCATTTAGCTGTACAGCCCTGTTCAGTTCAACATTTGCAGTGCCCCATCTGCGTACGTCCGAGAAATATAGGCCTTCACCTACAAACTCTATCCGTCTTTCGTGCATTATCATAGCTCTCATCTGGGCCTGGCTAAGGCCAGCCGGCAAATCAGGGGGATTAATGCCTGCCCGTTGCCGTACTAATCTGATAGCCGCATATACGCTCGCATCCGGCCCGGAAGCTTCATTCTGCGCTTCGGCATACATGAGCAGTACATCAGCATACCGTATCAAGATCCCGTTGATATACGATTTATTTTCAGAGACAACCGCAGTTGGTGCATTATCATACACGGTATATTTTTTGAAACTAAACCCGGTGTATATACCGGCAAACCCTTTGCTATCCACTGGGTATGGGATACCATTGTAATTTACCCCTTTCCTGAATACGGTTTGATCAAGTCTGGGGTCCCGGTTATTGTATTTATCGTTGGGATCTGCCAATGGGTTAGTTGGACTATAGGTAGAGCCATCCTTCATGTCATAGGTATCCACAAAATCTGCTGTTGGTTCTATTGAACTCCATCCGGGTGTATAGTTTGCGTTATACAGGCCAAGTAAAATATCCCAATTAGTGCTGTATTTGCCTGTACTTTCATACTGCGCATCAAATATTACTTCGCTATTATTTTCATTCGCCGGAAGAAAAAGGCCCCTGTAACTTGGAAAAAGCGCATATCCCGTTCCGGCTAATGTCATCACACTTTGCGCAGCAGCAGCGGCAGCGGCCCATTGCCCGTTATATAATAACACTCTTGTTTCCAGGGCAAGGGCGGCACCTTTGGTAGCGCGGCCTATATCACTGCCGGTATAGGGTTGTGCCGGAAGCACTGCGGCTGCGTCGGTCAGGTCTTTCAATATCTGTTGCCTTACCTGGGCCACGGGTGTTCGCGGCGTTTTAATCTGGCTCACGTCCGGAGGTGCAAGAATTAATGGAACATCCCCATAATAATTGATAAGGTCAAAATAATACAATGCCCGTAAAAACTTTACCTCGCCTGTCATCCTTGCTTTGAGGGTTGCGTCCATACTCACGCTTCCAATGTTTGCCAGGAATACATTTGCACGGCCAATACCTGAATAAGCTCCCTGCCAAATAAGGCTAATGCCCCCCGGCCCGTTAGAGTTGGCATTGCCCCAGGCAATGGCCTGCCACCCCTCCCAGGGGTAATTACTATAGGCGTTAGGGGTTATTACATCCAGGTAAGGCAATACATCCGTTGTAACATCCCAAAGATTGGAATAAACGCCGGTCAGACCGGCAGCGGCATCATTGGATGTTTTCCAAAATGAGGCCGGTGATAACTGATCGGTTGGACTGAGATTGAAAATATCTTTCTTACAAGAGCCACCCATGATGATAAGTAAAGCTCCAACTATATAATATCTGTACGGTTTCATATAAAACTTCTTTAATTTATAATTGTAAATGATTAAAATTTGACGGCTACACCTCCCGTAATCACCTTCATATTAGGATATTGGCTACCCCCAACAGCACTCTCCGGGTCTAACCCCTTGAACCTGGTAAAGGTGAACGGGTTTTGCGCGTCGAGGTATATCCTTATATATTTCAACTTTACTTTTTCGCTGATACGTTGAGGGACAGTATATCCTGCCTGTATATTTTTTACCCGGGTATAAGAAGCATTTTGCAACCAAAAACTACTCGTCATATAATTATTAGTTGGCGCGTTATATTGAAGTAAACGGGGCAGCGGGGCGTTTGTATTGGCAGGGGTCCATGTGTTGCCCACCCAATTTGTGGTAATACCGGCCCCATTAAAAAATGGAAAATACAAGTTACCCCCTACATAAGATTGTACATCGCCAACCCCCTGCACCAAAACACTCACATCTACGCCGCGGTAGGAAGCCGAAAGATTAGCCCCATAGGTCCATGTAGGGATGGGTTTACCTACTATTTGCCTGTCATTAGCATCAATTATGCCGTCGGGCGTACCGTTGGGGCCGCTTATATCCTGATATTGGATATCGCCCGGCACGGTTGTATTAGTTGTAGGCTTAGGGCTGTTATTAACTTGTTGCTGAGTTTGAAAAATACCAGTCGCTTTAACCATATAAAAGGCGTTTATAGGCTGCCCGTCCTCAATCACATTATTACCAATCTGCGGGGTGAGCACATAGGTTACCTTGTTACGCACATGGGTTACATTAAACCCTGCTTTAAACTTTACTTGCCCGATATTCTGTGTGTAATTGGCATTAAGCTCCCACCCCTGGTTGTTAACACCTGCCAGGTTAACAGTAGGTGGGGAAAGGTTGCCAATGTCATATGGTATGTTAAGGCTTTGAAGGATGCCGCTCCGCTGCTCATTGAAATAATCAGCTTCTATGCTTAAACTGTTTTGAAAGAAGCCCATTTCCAGGCCAACATCCTTTTTGGTAGAGGTCTCCCAGGTAATATTGGGATTATCAAGGGCTGTTTGTGCAATGCCACCTGTGATCTGGCTGTTAAAATCATATATACGGCCTAAATTAAGGGTAGGGATGTAGCCATATAATCCTATTTGATCATTCCCCAATCTTCCCCACGATGCCCGAAGCTTAAGATTGCTGAATATATTTTGATCTTTCATAAATGATTCTTCAATAATCCTCCAACCAGCAGAGAATGAAGGGAAGAAGCCCCATCTTCTATCCGGGGCAAATCTCGAAGAGCCATCATCCCTTAAATTAGCTTCCAGTAAATATTTATCCTTAAAAGCATAATTGAGCCTTCCAAAATATGACCGGATAGCATAAGCAGACGCTGTCCCTGAAACCTGCGGGTTAATGGAACCGGCATTAAGTTCGGTCAGCGTATTTGTTTGAAAACCTTCATAATAAGACTGAAAAGACCGCTGGTTATATTGTTCCTGGTTATAACCAAGCAATGCTGTTATGTTATGATCCCTTGCAAACGTCCTGGTATAAGTTAGGGTAGAATATAAAGTGGTACGCATATTATTGCTGTAACTATCCGTCAGGGACCTGGTCACCGACCCATTGCCAACCTGACTTTGCTGTGCCCCAGTTAGCGGGTTAAATACGTAAATTAAGGGATCAAATAGCTGTCCCTGGCCATCTCCATAATTTATACCGCCGGTTACATTCCATTTTAACCCTTTTAGAGGTTCAACGTTAAAGAAGGCACTACCCTGCATAGTATTATATAAACCCTCATTCAATCCTTCATCAACCATAGCATATGGGTTGTTAACCTGGGCGTTAATTACGTTTACCCAGGTACCTGCATATTGCCCGGTTGGGGTATAAGTGCCATACATTGGTAAGGCCCGCATTACTTCGCTAAGCATACCATTAGACCCCCCATTGTACCATGACTGATTTTGGTCCCAATGAAGAAGGTTCAGGTTTACCCCAAAATCCACAGCCTTTGTAATACGTGAATTTAGTTTGACAAGAGCAGAATATCTTTTTGAGTTATCATTTTTCACAATGCCATCCTGATCCAGGTATTCGAACGAAACCAAATATTGGGTAGCATCTGTTCCGCCCGATATTTTTAAGTTATTGTCATTCATATACGCGGGCTTGAAAATCATACCAAACCAATCATTATTTGGATAGATAAGGTTTGCATTGGGGCCGCCTTGATTTTCGCCGGTCTGATATTGAGAAATAGTGGCTGGCGTGAAAAAGGCCGGCTTCCCCTGGTTGGCCAGCGCTTGATTATATAAGTTCATGAACTGAATAGAATTGGTAACTTGCTGCGGTAAATCCGTAGCCCTTTGACTGCCAAAACTGGTGGTAAAATCAAATTGCGGCACTCCCTTTTTTCCTTTTTTGGTTTCTATCAGGATAACACCATTTGCCGCTCTCGAGCCATATATAGCTGCGGAAGCAGCGTCTTTTAAAACTGTTATGGACGCGATATCACTTGGATTGACATCAGCCATAGCGCTGATAAGGCCGTCAACAATTACCAAAGCGGCAGAATTACCAAGGGTGCCAATTCCCCTGATACGAATGGACGCACCATCTGAACCCGGCTGCCCCGATGATTGGTTTACCCAAACACCGGATGCCGTTCCGGATAAAGCCTGCGATGCATCGGTGATCGGCCTATCGTCCAATACATCTGCCTTGATGATACTTACCGCCCCGGTAAGATCAGCCCTTTTTTGAGTGCCGTACCCTACTATTACAACTTCACCCATATTGCCATTACCCGGCTGAAGCGAGATCGTAAGGTTGTTCTGTCCGTTTAGGCTAAACTCACGTTTCTGAAATCCTACATAACTGAATACAAGTACATCAGTAGATGGATTATTAGTTGCAATAGAAAATTTACCATTAGCGTCTGATGTAACTAATGATTTTTTACCTTTTAATTCAATAGTTGCCCCAACAAGCGGCGTTCCGCCATTGTCAGTAACCATGCCTGTGACGGTTTGCTTTTGGGCATAAAGGTTTGCTGTATAAAGCAGCAAACACAGCAAAATAAGAGTTTGTCTAAGTTTAATCATAAAGTTTTTTTTGTTGTTTTAAGCACTGCAAGGTAAAATGCAGACTATCAGGTTTCTAACATTATATTACTCAATTAATAAATTTTTTTACCTTATTTTAAAATATGTGATAAAAAAATAGATAATTTAATTGTATAATTGTATTACAACACCATGGAACAACAATTGCATACAAAACATGGTATATATAAGGTAAATGTGCTTCAAAAAGCAGCTAATGAACAAAATAGCCAATTTTTAACTTAAACTATTTTACCATTTTTTATAAAAAATTTACCCATTTGAGAGGAGCATCATAATTGAAGCATGAAGGCACAACTAATAGATGTAGGTTTATCCGGGTCGAAAAGTATTCACATTAAAAAAGTGGACGAGTTTTTTTTAGACTCACCGTTTCATTTTCATCATTTATGTGAGTTGGTATGGGTTGAAAAAAGTTCCGGCAAACGGATAGTTGGAGACAACATTGATAATTTTGAAGATGGTGACCTTGTTTTAATGGGGCCACAGCTTCCACATATCTGGCAAAATGATGAATTATTTTACCGGAAAAAGAAGGGGAACCGTGTGAAAGCAACCGTAATTTATTTCCCACCAGACCTGCCCTTAAATCTTACAGATGAGCAAAATATATTAAACCCTGTTCTGGAACTGATAAGGCGGGCATCAAGGGGGCTGGTTTTTTATGGCGCTACCAGCCAGAAGGTTTCTAAAATCCTTTCAGCTATATCAGGAGAAGAGGGTTTAACCAAGATCATCAATTTCCTGGAAGTAATAGATATTTTATCCCATTCAATGGAATATCGGCAACTGGCAAGTATTTCTTTCAAAAATCTGTATGAAGAAAAAGATACAGACCGGATCACTAAAGTATATCAGTTCCTGATGCAGAACTTTTATCGCGACATTAACCTGCAAGAGGTAGCCGATCTGTGTAATATGACGCCCAACGCTTTTTGTCGTTTTTTTAAAAGCCGTACACAGAAGTCATTCACGCAATTCCTGAATGAGCTTCGCATAGGGCATGCATGTAAACTCATTCAAAATGAAGCATATTCCGTTGCAGATGTATGTTATGAAAGCGGATATAACAATCTTGCTAACTTTAATAAGTTTTTCAAGTTGATCACTGGTATTACCCCATCCAAATACAGGAAAAAATTAGAATTAGTAAATCTTGTTGCAAGCCATTAAATATTTACCTGACTTTGGCACTACAACGATTTATTTTATTCCTGTATAAAATCCAAATCTTTATGATGAGTTTCAGGGATAGTTAAGATGGAATAAAAGCCAATTGCAAAACAGATAACACCAACTATAGCGGCAGCGTTCAATTCAAATACCATTGGCTTTAAAGCGGCGTATAAAGTGGTCATACCTACAACGGTCCCCCTCACCATATTTGGAATGGTGGTAGCTGCGGTAGCACGTACATTGGTGCCAAACTGCTCGGCTCCAATGGTTACAAACATGGCCCAATAACCAATACCAAAGCCCAGCCAAAGGCACATCAGGTATAATTCTGTGGGAGTTGTTATGCCAGCATATAAATAAACAATACTGCCAATTAAAGTAAATGACATCAACAAAGCCACGGCTTTACGGCGCGACTCCAGGTAGTAGCTAATTATTCCACTTATTAGGTCGCCAGCCGCCAGCCCTATATAGCACCACATAACGGCAAGCCCCGGTTTTATAGGTGTGGTTATATGCAATGCTTTACCAAACTCGTTGCTGAACGTAGCCAAAATGCCTATCACATACCAGGTGGGTAAACCAATGCCTATACATTTCAAATAAAGCTTCAGGTTATTTTTATCACTCAAAAAAGAAAGAAAATGACCTTTTTTTACTTGTTCATTTTTCTTGAGGGATTGAAACATACCCGATTCAAAAACACCAACACGCAAACATAAAAGCAATACCCCCAGGCCGCCGCCAATAAAATAAGCATTGCGCCAGCTAAACAGTTCTACGGTAAAATAACCGGCAACCGCGCCCAGTAACCCAACACCCGCAACAACAGAAGTGCCTATAGCCCGTAACCTTTGCGGCAGGCTTTCTGATACTAAGGTGATGCCGGCGCCAAGCTCACCGGCCAAGCCTATTCCGGCAATAAACCGGAATAGTTTGTATAAGGCCACATCATGAACAAAACCACAAGCGATATTGGCAATTGAGTAAGTAATTATAGAGCCAAATAATACCGATAAACGGCCTTTTTTGTCACCGAGTATTCCCCAAATAATACCACCAAGAAGCAAACCACTCATTTGCCAGTTTAAAATACTTGCCCCTTGAATGGACCGGGCCTGTTCATTAAGACCCAATTCTGTAAGGCTTGGCAGCCTCACAATACCAAATAAAAGCAGATCATAAATATCTACAAAATAGCCAAGGGCTGCTACTATTACTGTGGTGCTTAATAAATAGTGAATTGCTTTTTTATGATCCTTGCTCGTTATTACATCCATTACTTTTACTGATACTTAAACCAAACCGTTGCATTACAATCCTTGTCTGCAATAGCCCTTGCCCAATGGGCGCTAAAGCCATCCGGAAAGGTGTAATCAACTGTTTTTCCTGCCGGGATATGAAAACTTTTATAAGTATGCCAGCCATTAAGGTCAAAATCAACTTCAAGGGTGATAGTCACGTCTTTATCTGCCGTCAGCGAAACTTTTTTCTTATCATAACCGGTCATCAGGTACGGAAGTGACGGTTGATTTGCCACCACCGGTGAGTTTTTCCATACACCGCCTTCACCCACGGGTTTGCCCATTTTCCAAATATCATCAATAGCACCAAACCATAGGCCGTTTGCTGCATCGCCAAAATAATGCCCATCGGGTTTGGCGTTTTCTTTAGTACCGCTAATCACCAACAATCCGCGCCAGGTACAGAAGTCTATTATCTTTTTGTTATGTGTAGTGATCGGACGTAGTGCTATAAATCCGGCATCACGGCCCACCTCGTAAAAAGTCCCTTGAATATTTAGCATAAAACGCTCCGATTCAACCTCGCGATGCTCGCGGTATGGAAAGCTTTCGTAAGCGGTTGACGATTTTGGTAAACGAAAGGCTCCGGTTTTATCTTTTATAATAACTGATGCATTATCAACAGTATAGATTTTATCAAGTGATGCGATACGCTGCATTTGTGCTGTGCTATCCGCCCCAGGAGTGGAAAAAGTTAGTTTTTCATCAACCTCTGTATAATTGCTTTTACCATTTAAGGTTGATAATACTTGTAAATTTTTATTGAAGTTTGCCGGGCGGACTAACGTAGTGCTAATTGCGCTTTTGTCGGTAATATCACTCAATGTATTAAACATCGGATCTTGTTTTTCATGCATCACTCCGGTAAAATGAAAAAATGTTGATGCAATACAATCTTTATCGGTTTTAAACCTTACCCATGTTGCTTTAAAGTTAGCCGGCAAAATTATATCAATATAACCATTTGCCCGTACCTTAATAGATTTATAATCAACCCATTTATTATTGCCGATTTTATCTATCTGCATTGTAAAAGTAACTTCCTGGTTAGACGATTGGGTTACGTGCAATACTTTTTTGTAAAAATTGTTGATCAGGAAAGCATCGGAAAATGTATTTGCCTTTACAGAATCTTTATCCCAGGGCCCTCCCCAGCCTGTAGCCCCTCCCCATGTTTTTAAATCGCTCCACTGGCCAAACCAAAGATTAGATTGCGCACGGCCTGCCATTGGATTTTGAAGCACAGTAGTCTCATCTGTAGATATTACAATCTGGTTATTCCAGCTGCAAAAATCGGGAATATAACGCAAATGCGAACTTACAGGTGAAATACCTCCACTATTACTTTTGGAAAATGTTTTTGGAAAGTCATACAGCATTCCATGCATATCCATTAGCATTTTCCCATTGCCAACTTCTCGTATTCTTGGCCATTCGGTGTACCAACCAGTCCATGAATCATAGGTATGTGTGGCTTTTGGTAAACGATAGGTGTACCATTGGCCGCCATCAAGTAATTTCAGGATCACAGAACGTCTATCCCAGCCTATAGCCCAAAGCGGGCTTTTATCGTTCGGTGAACCATAAATCCCCCCTGGTCCTGTAACATCGGTAAACTGTTTTCTTTCAATTATTTTCCATGTTGTGCCATCCCAGGTTGCTAAAACACCTTTTTCTTCGGGTGTTTTTGGCACATCACCTACTTTAAGCATATCCTTTGTTAATTTAAATATGGCGTCCTCGCCGTTGTTTGCAACCACTAAACGGCCCTGGGCAGTGTATGCGCCTTTACCATGCCAGCCGGGTACCGGTTTTTCAAATAACTTATTAACAGCTAAGCTATGTACGTCAACCTCGTAAACTTTACCCTCCATATCATAAAAATATACTTTGTTAGCAGGATCGGTCAAGTGCCTGGCCGTTGCTGTCATCCTTCCCGGCATTACAGAAAAAGGAATTGTTCTTACCTTGCCGTTTACGTCAATAAAATAATTACTTGTAATTAATTGGTTTGATTCTTTATGTATCATCCGGTTTGCCGGTGTGCCACCAATACTTTCAGGATGAACGATGATATTAAGATCCTTATCTATGCTATAAAGCTTATCGGCGCTTCCGTTAGGCTGATGTGGTGAATAAGTTACCAACCATAGTTGATTTGCCCATGGGGTAATGGCTCCGATGCCAACCTCAAAACCCTGGCCAAAACCCTTGGTGTCTTTTTCTGTTTTCGGCCAGGCCTCATTAAAGACCGCCAAATGCGGGTAAACCCCGCTAACCTGCAGATGTTTGGTACTAACCTGTGCCCTTGCGGTCGGCAAAATAGCCATATTAGCAGTTGCCGTTACGCCCAGGCAAAACAGGAATTTGAACTTTGTGATTTTATTCATTTTATGTTGATCTATTGTTATTTTTCATAGTGTTACTATTAGGTGCATAAGTAGTTATGCACCCATAGTAGGTTTTTGATGTAAGGTCTGTTTGTTAGTACCCGGGGTTTTGTGTTAATTTAGGGTTTACTGTAATTTCAATAGCCGGTATCGGCCATAAATATTGCCTGGTTTTGTCAAATGTCCTTACTGCTATCTGCTTTGCGGCACCCGAAGCGATATAGGGTGTATAATCAGGGATGCCATTCGCATCAATGGCAGGCGCACCGGCAAATGGCCATTTAGCCCGGTTTTGATTGGCCGGGTCTGGCAAGCCAACAACGGGTTTGGTTAATGCTACTTCTGCCAGTTTCCATCTTATCAGGTCCATATACCGCAACCCTTCCTGGGCAAATTCAACACGCCGCTCTCTCCTGATGATGGTGCGCAACTGCGCCTGGTTGGTTGTGGTTATAGCAGGATATTGCGTGGTTTGAGCTAAAGTTGTTCCGTATGCCCTTGCTCTAACCTGGTTAATAGCATCTAATACCGATTGATCAATGGTATTCAATTCGATCATGGCTTCAGCATAGGTCAGCAACATTTCGGCATACCGTACTATACGGTAATCATTCTGATCCACTAATGATGTTGCCCAGGTTTGATCAACAAATTTTTTCCATAAAAACCCGGTATAACTTGCAAAAGTTTTGTTCCCCCTTGTATCATTGTTATAAACCAATTTTCCGGTGCTGTAATTCATCACCAATAATGAATCAGGGTGCGGTTGATAATCAAACCCCAGCCAGTTGGTGCTAAAAGGTACAATGGTTTGCGTTAAACGTGGATCGCGGTTAGCAAATGGGTTTTGCGGGTTATATAATGGCGATTTATCAATTGGCAAGCCATCGGTACACTCGTAAGAGTCCATTAAATCCCAGGTAGGGATATACGCGCCAAATCCACCCGCATTCCTTGAAATTTCATTGACTACATCGTCCGTGGTGAACACACCGTTGGCCTGGTCTTGTATCACTGTAAGTATGTTTTCATTAACCTGCTCGCCGGTTGCTAAAAACAAATTCCGGTAACTGGGATATAATGAATAAACTCCCTGTGCAGCCAAAGCCATTACTGCCTTTGACGCATCTCTCGCTATTGCATACTGCCCCATATACAGCGCTGTACGGGCCTTTATAGCTAATGCGGCCCCTTGTGTCCAGCGCTGATCGGACGATGCACTATAGGTGGCCGGTAAGTTTGCAGCCGCGTAATCCAGTTCGGCAAATATAAAAGTGAGGATAGTGGCGCTCGGTGTCCGGGTAATACTGTAAGATGCATCAAGCGATACCGTGCTGGTTAAAAAGGGCACATCGCCAAAGTGGGTTATCAACAGGGAATATTCATAGGCTCTTGAAAACCGCGCTTGCGCCTGTATGCTGGCTATAACGCTTGCGGACGTGTTTGCCGCGGCTGCAGGCAAGCTGGCTAATATAACATTTGCCCTTGCGATTGCTTTATAACAATTTGTCCACAAAGCTAATGCTGTCGCGTCGTTAGAAACCATAGTTCCATAAGTAACCGCGTTGCCTCCGGTAGCCCTGTTCCAATAGTTATCACTAAATGCTTCCTGGTCGTTGCCAATAAAAGGCTGGCGGTATAAATCATTTATAGCAATGGTTAACTCGGCCTGGTTAGCAAAAAAGTTGCCTGTTGAAGGCGTAGATAACGGGTTTAGATCCAATTTATGGCACGCGGTTAAACTCATTAAGCCGGTTACCAAAATATATTTTGAAAATTTCATGTTTTTTGATTTTAAAATTTGACATTAAGACCTGCCATAAATGTTTTTACTATAGGGTATGAAGATGCATCCACCTCAGGGTCAGACCCTTTTGGAAACTTACTGAAAGTAAAGGCATCATTACATGCTATATATATGCGCAGCCCCTTCATACTCAGTTTGTTTAGCAATGCCGATTTGATATCATATCCCAGCGTCAGATTTTTAATGCGCAGATACCTGCCGTTGATCAACCAGTAATCAGACAAAAGATAATTTGACGCGTCCGAGGTCCTGGACAATCTTGGATATTGGGCATTAAGGTTTTGCTGCGTGGTATTATTTAAGCTCCAGAACTTTCCATCAATTAAGGTGGGGACATTACCAAAGGCTTCTAAAAATGGCTCAACGGTGTTGGTGCTTAATCTAACCAATTGGCTCCCTACTCCTTGTGCAACAAAAGAAAAGTCAAAGCTTTTATAAGCAAACCTGCCATTGAGGCCAAAGGTATAACGAGGCAAAGAACCACCTAATAAAACCTTATCGCCGGTGGGCGTAATTTTGCCGTCACCGTTAATATCAACGTATTTAATATCACCGGGTTTTGTTGTTGAGTTTAAAACTGCTGAGCTGCTTACTTGTGCCGCGGTTTGAAATAAGCCTGCAGATTTATAGCCATACCATTCATCATATTGGCCGCCCTGGATAAGTGCCTGGTCACCTAATATCGATGTACCCTTCAGATCATCAATATGAGTTAATGCATCGGCCATGTTAAAGCCAAAACTGTATTTCAACTCACCAATATGGTCAGTCCAGCTTGTTGTTATTTCCCATCCTTTGGCGCTTACTTTTCCTGCATTTTGGTATGGGGCATTTAGGCCTATATAAATCGGCACATTTAATTGTAACAAGATGTTTTTGGTTTCCTTTTGATAAACATCGCCCGAAACGCTTAACCTGTTATTTAAAAAGGTAGCGTCAAATCCAAGGTCGGTGGTTTGCTGAGTTTCCCATGTGATATTGTTTACTGCAGCAGCCAACTGACCGCCTGATGTTTCAGCCGTAACTAAACCGCCATTATAAAGAAGCGCGTTATTGAAGGTTATATTGGCCTGGTACGGATAAGTGCCTATCTGGTCATTGCCCGATTGGCCCCATGAGCCTCTTAGCTTTAAAAATGTAATGGGTTTTATATCTTTTAAGAAACTTTCTTCAGATACCGTCCATCCACCCGAAAAAGAAGGGAAGAATCCCCACCTGTCCGCTGCAGCGAACCTGGAAGAACCATCATAACGGCCATTTGCCTGCACATAATATTTATTCTTATAATTATAGGTCATCCTGCCAAAATAAGAGCGTAAAGCATCTTCTGAAGCACTGCCGCCATTACCTCTCAGAGTTAATAACCCATCGTCTAAGTAGGGATAATTAGAAAGCGCAAATGACCCGCGCGAGGCATTTATATCTTCGTTATAGGTATAATTATCTTCATAGCCAACTAATGCCGTAAAATTATGGACAGAGTTAAAAGTCTTGGTATAGTTAGCCAGCAATTGCCCATTAAAACTATACGTATAAGGCCTATCTTCCGATAAAGTGGTATTTGCCTGGTTAACGTTTACTATCAACGAAGGATCAGTAGGCGAAGTAAATGATATTTGTTTTGAGAAAACAGTATTGCTGCCGAAAACATAGGTAGGTGATGCTATCCCTGTAATTGTCAAACCATCAATAACTTTATAATTCAATACAGCGCGCCCGGTGAGCGTCATGTTATTGGTATTGTTAAACCCTCCCTGCTCAATTTGTGCTAAAGGGTTCCGGCCTCCCTTGCCTGGGGCTAATAAGCCATCTGAGTAAACAGCGCCGTAAATAGGCGGTAAAACCCTGCTCTCGTACGTTATACCATTACCACCAGCGTCATTAACATCATCATTAACCGTATTTACAACCGCCACGTCAAAGCTGCCGCTTAACTTATCAGTAAATTTGAAATCATTATTTACGGTTGCATTGTATTTTTTGTACGAGAGGTTATTGTAAAGGCCTTCGGTATTTGAATAGCCCAACGAAGCTCTTGTTTTTATTTTGTCGGTACCAACTGTAAAGGAAAGATTATGCATATCCCTTGGCGCACTTTTGTTTATAAGCGTTGTTTGCCAGTTTGTATTAGGATATAAGTCCGGATTGGTTGCATTATTTTGCAGGTAGGTATTAATGTATGTCGGCGTATAAGTAGCAGCCCCTCCATCATTGGTTGTAAATTCATTAAATAACTGCATGTAGCGTACAACACCCACATAAGTAGGTTGGCTGGTTGGTGTTATATCACCATATTCATAATTATAATTAACCGATGCCACCCCATCCTTAGCCCTTTTTGTGGTAACCAGCAACACGCCTGCCGCTGCCCTGGTCCCGTATATAGCCGTTGAGGACGCGTCTTTTAAGGCTGTGATTGATTCAATATCATCAGGGTTTAGCTTATCAATACTTAATGACGGTACGCCATCAACAATAATCAAAGGCACATTATTGCCGATGGTGGTTATACCACGGAAAGTGATAGTTGACTGAGCACCCGGCGCCCCTCCGTTACGGGTTACTGTAACGCCTGCTATTTGCCCTTCAAGCGCGTCAGATACCTGCACATCCCGCCTTCCGCCAATATCAGCAGCGTTTATAGTGGTAATAGCGCCGGTAACGTCCTTTTTCTTTTCGGTTCCGTAACCCACAACTACCACCTCATTAAGGCTTTTATTATTGGCAGATAAACTTACCTGCAATGGTTTACCGGCTAAGGTGAGTAATTGCTCGTCATAACCGATAAATTTGATACGTACCTGTTTTGAATTTTCAGGGACGTTTAAACTGAATTCGCCCTTTAAATTAGTAACTGCACCAATAGTAGTACCGGGAGCAGTAATACTTACACCCGGCAAGGTTGTGCCGGTTTGGGCATCTGTTACAACGCCCGTTACATTTTTTGTCTGCGCGAACGCCGCGTACTGCAGACCTAAAAACATCGCAATTAAGAGTAATTTTCTTTTCATTGAATTTTAATTAAGTGTTTAAAAAATATTGGTTTATAAAATCAGGTTTGGGTTTATGTAAAATTAATGTGGCTATATTTGCATAACCCGATTTTGCCCTGTGCAGATAGTTGAGCAAAATATTGACAAGATAAAAACCTATAAATCAGTCATTTAATACGAATGGACGATCATTCTGAACAACCTGAAAACTCTTTATCCTTTCAACAGCTTGATATTTGTTGTAAAAAAGTTGCAGAAAAGGTTGGAGATAAGCCCGTTGCGGATTGGACCAACAGTGATTATGTTAAATTAAGCGGATTGTTGTTACATAAAACCAGGGTACACCTGAGTGAGAACACGCTGAAAAGAATATTCGGGAAACAAAAAACCTCAGGCTATTATTACCCTCAAAAAGCTACCCGCGATGCACTTGCACAATTCATAGGGTACCGGGACTATTATGAATTTGAATTGGTTAACCCTGTTGCAGGCAATAAAAACGTTTTAACCGACGTGGCAATAACAGCCCCCGAAACGGTAAAACCCAAAACGAATAATAAGCGATGGTTATATTTACCACTGCTTATTATAGGTATTGCGATAGTTTTCTTTGTAGTAAAGAATATTGGCAAGGGTAATATTGAAGTTAAAAACGTTACCCTGCATTGTTTAAACCCTATTGGGCAAACGCCTCACTCCGCATTTTTTAAGCTTGACGTGAAGGGAACATTGCCCGACTCGGCATCCAATTTCTTTATTGATTTTGGAGATGGAAAATTAAAGAAAGCCAGTTTCAGGGATACCCTTCTTAGTCATTACTATGAAGTGCCCGGGAGATATTATCCCATTCTGTACTATAAAAATAGATCCATTGATACTGCTTATGTTTATTTGCAGACAAAGGGGTGGACCGCAACTGCAGCATTATGGAAAGATACTTCAAGGGTTTACCCTGTTTTAAATCCCGGCATTGCACAAAGTAAAATGCTATATGTTTCGGCTTTAGAAGTTTTTAAAGCTGGCATTGATACCAATCGTACTTTTTTTATTCACTACAATAATATCAAACCAACCGGCATTAATGGTGATAATTTTGAATTATCTGTAAATATAACGGGGTCAGCCGATAGGCCCGGAGTAAGATGTGCCCAGGCTGATATAACGATCTTCGGAGAGAGTGATCAACATTATCTTGGCATAATTAAACCCGAATGTGCGACCTGGAATCTCTATCAATTTTCTGAAAATCATAAAGACGGTATAAAAGATGATCTGCGGGCGTTAGGATATGATCTAAGCAAAGGGGCTGATGTAAAGCTTCGCGTTGAAAATAAAAGAGTGAAAGTATATATCAATTCCAAAGAAGTATTTCAGACAAAATATAATCATCCCATAGGCACGATAATGGGCGTTGAAGTCTATTTTTCAGGAATAGGCCATTTTGAGAATTTAACGATAACCGATCTGAAAACGGGTGAAAAGTTTTAACTATTTAATATATAAAGCGGCTTGTTCGCCGTTATAATATTTATGTTGTTTGGTTTAATTGCCCATTATCCGCTTTTCTGATTGTCCATATGCGAGATCTCGGTTTTATAAATACCTGGTTTTTAAAACATTAAGTTGTTCATATTTTGGTTTCAAATTGCACAGGTAAAATATTAAAATCGCACCAAAGTAAAAGTAAATTTAGCTGTTGAAATTCTTAATCATCTTAATACATTAAACCTAATAATGAAACGTATCCTGTTTATTGCTTTACTAATTATTACATCAAACCACCTATTTGCACAGCATCAAACCACCTTTAAAATCGGCGATGAGGCCTTTGAGCTAAACGGCAAACCGTACGTAATCCGTTGCGGAGAAATGCACTTTGCACGTATCCCTAAAGCGGAGTGGCGAAACCGTTTAAAAATGGCTAAAGCTATGGGGCTAAATACGGTTTGTGCCTACTTGTTTTGGAACATGCACGAAAAGCAACCCGGCCAGTTTGCCTGGACAGGCCAAAGTGATGCGGCCACTTTTTGCAAAATTGCCCGGGAAGAAGGCTTGTTTGTGATATTAAGACCAGGCCCATATTCGTGTGCCGAATGGGATTTTGGCGGGTTTCCGTGGTGGCTCTTAAAAGATAAATCAATTAAGCTGCGCACCCAGGACCCTTACTTTTTGGAACGAAGCAAAAAATACCTTACCGAAGTAGGCAAGCAATTAGCGCCTTTACAAATTACCAACGGGGGCAATATTATTATGGTGCAAGTTGAAAACGAATACGGCAGCTATGGCAATGATAAAGAATATATGAATATTATTAAAGCTGACGTTAAAGCAGCCGGATTTAATGTCCCCCTGTTTCATTGCGATGGGCCTTCGGAATTAAAAAATGATCATCCCGAAGGGTTATTTGCGGCTGTTAATTTTGGAGGCAACCCCGAAGCTAGTTTTAAGGTGCTGAGAGCTATTCAGCCCAAAGGCCCTTTAATGTGCAGCGAATACTATCCGGGTTGGTTTGATAGCTGGGGAAGGCCGCACCATACCGGTAATACACCAAAAATTATTGGCGAATTAAAATACATGCTCGATCATAAAGAATCTTTTAGTATTTATATGGTACATGGTGGTACTTCCTTCGGCACTTACAGCGGTGCAAACGCTCCGCCTTATTTACCGCAAACCACCAGTTATGATTATGATGCCCCAATAGATGAGGCGGGTAATCCTACTGAAAAATATTTTGAGATCAGAAAACTGTTCAGTAATTACCTGCAGGAAGGCGAAACTTTACCGGCAGTACCCGCAGTCAACAAAATACAAAAATTGGCACAGGTTAAATTTACTTCCTTTGCCACATTAAATGACAATTTACCCAAACCTGTCTTTTCAGACAGTACAATGTTAATGGAAGACCTGGACCAGAATTTTGGTTGCGTACTTTACAAAACCATGCTTAAAGCAGGCGATAAAGCTTTGTTGCAATTTGGCGAAATACACGACTACGCTTTGATCTATATAGATGGAAAACTGGCAGGAACTATTGACCGTCGTAAAAACAAATTCAGTATAGATATCCCCAAAAGGGAGAAAGACAGCAAACTAACGGTGCTGGTTGAGGCAACCGGACGGGTTAACTATGGCTATGCCATGCTGGATAGAAAAGGCATACATGGCAAGGTTTACTTAATAACTGATAAGGAAAAAACAGAGATCAGGAACTGGAAGAATTATCCCATATTTCTTGGTGAAAAAAATATCCCGGTAAAATACGCGGCCTTATCAAATCAAAAGCCGGAGGCCGGTTTTTACAAAGGTAGCTTTACCAGCAACAACCTACAGGATACTTATTTAGGCATGAGTAAATGGAACAAAGGGCTGGTTTGGGTAAATGGTATTTGCCTTGGCCGTTATTGGAACATAGGCCCAACACAAACCATGTTACTACCTGGTAGCTGGCTAAAAAAAGGCAAAAAATGAAGTAGTAGTTTTTGACCTGTTTGGAAGCGCTAATCCTGAAATGACCTTTTTGGATCACCCAATATTAGATATAGTTAACGAACAACAAGCCCAAGCCCATAAAAAGCCCGGGCAAAAGTGGGAAGCCCGGGATGCTTATTATCAAGGTGTTTTTGAGAACACCGACAAATGGCAATACGTAACCTTTAAACCCGTGGAGGCCCGGTATTTTTGCTTAGAAGCACTTTCGGAACAAAAAGGCCAGCCGTATAGTTCGGTGGCAGAAATTGTATTGCTCGATGCACAGGGTAAAGAGATACCCAGAACAAACTGGAAAATAGTATATGCAGATAGTGAAGAATTAGGTGGCGACGATGGTGATGCAGCCAATGTTTTTGATTTGCAATATACCAGCTTCTGGCATACGGAATGGGAAAACAAGGCCCCAAAGCCGCCACATCAAATTGTTATTGATCTTGGCAAAAATTATGATGTAAGTGGCATGAAACTTCTGCCCAGGCAAGACGGGCCAAACGGCAGAATAAAAGATTACAAATTATATTTCTCTGTACAACCCTTATTGTAATCAGCTTCCGGGTAGATGTGGGCATTATATCTTATTATTATTGAATGTCGCCTACGGTCGAAATCAGTAATGCCTGTCTAAGTACTCTTTTGCCTCTCGCAGGTTTAAAAACAATTGATCAGCAATGCTTAATTCATCGCGAATTACAGCATTGCTTTGTATTGCAAAACAAAGCAGGCCAGCTGCCTTTGCCGATTTAATACCACTTATAGTATCTTCAAAAACAACACATCCCTCTTTAGCAACGCCAAGTTTATTTAAGCAGGTATTATAGCTTTCCGGATCGGGCTTGCTTTTATTTACATCGCTTCGGGTTATAATTACATTGAAATACCTGCCTAACCCGTTTCTTTCAAAAATAGCCTCAACATCTGCTCTCGAACTTGCCGTAACTAATCCCAAAATCAGCTTTTTTTCGCTGAAGTAATTAAGTATTTCCATTGCATAAGGCATCATATCAACATCTTTGGCACGTAAACGTTTAATAGTTACTTGCTCTTTTTTCTTAATGATTTCTGCCTGCGTGGTTTTAATATTATAGTTTTTGATCAGCTTTTCTGCTTTAGCCGGCAAGGGTATTCCTGCGTAATTTTTCAACCAAATATCGTATGTCAGTTTTATTCCGTACTCTGTCAAAATCTCACTCCAGCAGTCGAAATGAATAATTTCAGAATTGATTAGGGTACCGTCCAGGTCAAACAATAAGGCTTTAACTTTTTGCATAAAGAATGGTCAATTCATCATGGGGTCAAATTCTAAAATATATTGCCTTTTTATCAATACCCAACTTATGAATATGTTATTTCCTATTTTGCCTGTGGATGTTTGCTTACGTATTCATAAAGCTGAGTGCCGGTAAGCAGGAATGCGCCAATACCATAAACTTCGGTACTATTATAGGTCACAGCATCAGGCGCGGCGCCAATAGGTTGTACATACCCCAGCATACCATCAGGGTGTACACAATCGTTTAGCGCGGCCCATGCCTTTTTAACAACAGGCCAGTAAGTTTTTTGGTCTAACAAGCCATGGTTAAGTCCCCATAGTAAAGCATAGCAGTAAAAGCCTGTGCCGCTGGTTTCTTTAACGGGGTAGCTTTCCGGGTCGAGCAGGGAAGCGTGCCAACTGCCATCAGGCTGTTGTAACGAGGCTATCCTGGCTGCCATATCTTTATACAATTTTTCAAACTTTGCTTTATCCGGATAGTTGGCAGGCATGTTTTCCATTACCCTAACCAAACCGGCCAGCACCCACCCGTTGCCCCTGGCCCAGAATACCTTTTTGCCATTCTTTTCTTTCTTTTGAAGGTAGCTTCCATCACGGAAGTACAATTTCTCTCCAGGATCATACAAATAGCCGGTTGTTTTCCACCACAATTTAGTGGCGGTGTTCAGGTATTTCAAATCGCCGGTAGCGGTACTTAAATAGCTTAGTGCCGTTGGCCCCATATACAAGGCATCACACCAGGCCCACTCCCTTAAGTTTATCCTGTTTTTCCATTCCAATGATTCAGTATGCGGGTTGTTTACAATACTATCAGCCTGCAGGATGAATGGAGCGATCATTTTTTTATCATGGTACTTTATTGACAACAGTGAATAGGTTTGGCCAATACAATAGTCGTCCGCGAAGAAGCGGTCCCTGCCGGTGCCCCATTTCAAATCATTACCAATGTTTACCAGGGTGGCCAGGTACTTCTCGTTACCCGGCATATCGGCAAGGGCGTAAAGGCCGGTATAGCAGGCTGCATTTGTCCAGTCCACTTTTGGATGTTTAAAACCGGTAATGTTCCAGGCATTCAATTGCCAGTTGGCCACCCGATGCATAATATGTAAAATATAAGCTTTTTGTAAAAGTGAGTCTTTAGAAGAAGCATTGGTGACGGTTTTACCGGCATAAGTATTAAAGCTAACACTTAAAAACAGCAGGATAACCATACAAAATGAGTAAGATTTGATTTTTGCAGATGCCATTGTTTTATTGATTATTGTTATGGTAAAGTTTAATGATGTTTGTTTAAGGCGGGTAACGTTTGCGGCTTTAAAATACATTTGCTCAAATTCTAAAATATATCGCCTTTTTATCAAGTACCCAACCCACCAACCAGCAAATAAGCGTATAGCTTAATGCAAATAACAGTGACCCGATTGCCCCGGGAGCAACTACCTCATAAATGTTTGTGTTTACCCAATCATACACACTAATACCTGGTTTTACGTTTACCATCCTGAAAACTTCGATCAATATTTCTGAAACCAGGTAAACAAAAAGAGGGTTTTTGCCAAAAGGCGTAAAAAAGTTGGTCCAGTTATATTTGTTCCAATTTTTTATTTCAAGCGCATATATCAATACCGAAAGAATAACCAGGTCAAGCCCCGATGTGAGTAACACGAATGAGCTTGTCCAGATTCTTTTATTAATGGGGAAAACCGCATTCCAGCAAATCGCCAACAAAATGAATATTGCCCCGGTGAGTAAAAGTTTAGCTATGGTTTCGTAGTTTTTGCCGCTTTTTTGAATGAATTTGCCTGCATAATAACCAATAATCACGTTAACAATAGCAGGCATAGTGCTCAATATTCCCTCAGGGTCAAAAGAGGTTCCCAACCGATGATAAAGATGCGCATCGCCCAATACATACCTGTCCAGTCTTACAACCGCGTTACCTGTAATGCTAAATGGATCTGCGGGATTGCCGTATATTAATAACAGCGCCCAATAGCCTAATAAAAGTAATACCGATAGGATAATAACTTTTCTGTATGGCAAAAAATATATAATTAATGATGCAAAGCAATAGCAAAGTGCAATACGCTGCAATACGCCCATAATACGTGTATTGCTTATAGGCAGCATTGAAATGTGGTTATTATTAAAGCTAAAAAAAGGGAACCAGTACATCAGGTAACCTATTAAAAACATAATTACCGTGCGTTTTAAAATTCTATACAACGCCTGGCTATTGCTTAACGCCTGAAAATGTTTCATGGAAAAACTCATAGCATTGCCCACAATAAATAAAAACGAAGGGAACACCAGATCGGTGGGTGTAAAGCCATTCCACCGGGCATGCATAAGCGGCGCAAATGGGGTTGCACTGCCACTGTTGTTAACTATGATCATAAAACAAACCGTCATACCGCGCAATATATCCAGCGATAAAAAACGGGATACTGATTTTTGAACTACTGAAAGATCATTCATTTTTAAAAGGTATCGTTTAATTGATTTTTTGCAAAAAATCAGCCTAAGCTTTCAGTCCCGGAGCTATATCGGAAATTCTACGACCATTAACCGCCAGGTTTTGGAAATATGGTAAATTTATTACGCAATATTTTTATTTAATGTACCTCTTATCTATGATCAAACTTCGCTACATCTGGCAATTCATCAATAACTTCTTTCCTGGTTACAACACCTTGTTGCATCTCCAACAACATTGAACTTCCCCGTATCTCCGGTTTATAGCTTCTGCCAGCCAAATTTATAGGCAACATACCATAGTTAAACAACGAACCTGCCTGGTCGCCGGTAACTTGTAATGCCGCCGGTTGATCGCCATCAAGCTGTGCCTGTATCTCCCATTGGCCTATCTTAAAACGAGCTACCGAACCTGTACCGCTTAACCTTTGTATAACTTCGGCTTTACCATCTTTGATCTGAATAATAGTGAGGAAGCGAAAGTTCTGAGCCGGTGTAGAAGTAATTCCCGCGTGCCATTGGGCTTTAAAATCTTTGATCTGGCCCTCGTCATTGGTAACCTTGGCCCAGTTCACTGCGGGTTCTGCAAAGTGATCATGTACAACCATCGTTAAGGGCGATTGGGCAAATACACTCGCATTCACTTTGCTCAGATCGGTTTCCACTTCAAAATTTTGCTGGTTGGCATTGTTTGTTGGCCGGGCAGTAATTTTATAGTAAGGTGCATGGAACTGTGTTGTCCACTTAACGGGCTTTACAGCTTCCAGCTCATCATACAAAACAATATAACCTCCATCTAATTGCAGCATGTGCCTGCGGTATAGTTTTACACCTGAGTCGCCGTAACCATTTTGTTTGTTGGGTATAACATCGATCTGTCTGAAACGATCCAGCCAAAACTCACTTTTAATGTCGCCATAAGCATTGGATGCGTCGCCTAAAGCATATTGGATATGATTACCGCTAATAGCGCGTGGTATCCAGCCATAACCTTCCTCGCCCAGTTTTTGGCCAAGGCTATCAGCCAATATGGTACAATACGCCCGCGATGTGCGGTAATACAATAAATTATGCTTATCGCTAAAATTACTGTAGTAGCCGCTGCCGCCAAATATTGTTTTCCCTTTATAATTAACAGTAAACGCATTTTGCGAAGCATGCCCATGCCCCGATGAACCAAAAGGGCTGCTGAACAGGTAGCTGCTCAGGCTTTTATCGGCGTGGGCCAGGTCTTCGTGCATAGCCACTACACCTACGTCGGCAAATTTTCTTGTTTTGGGAAGTTCGGCAGGTGATAAAGCAGGAAGCTTTTTATTAGGATCATAATTTAGTAAACGGAACAGCAGAAACACATCCGTACCTCTAAAAAAGTCCGGATCATCTTTTTTGATCTGCGACACGTACCAATTTAAATAAGAATTATTGATCTTGTAGGTCAACGCATCAGCAAACCAGGCCTGCCCTTTGTTCATATTGGGTATATTCTCCCACATATCGCCAATGGCTGTTGATGCCGAGTTTGGCGGATAAGTATAGAGCATATAGTATGGTAGGTTCTGCATCCACGGCATCTGGAAATAATCAACACCGCTAAAATCGCCGAACATTTGCGACAAGTATATAAACGATTGAAAATTTACCCTGAAATAACCGTTACCCTCGTGCCACCCGCCATCGGTGGTTCCCAGGA
>Ga0206890_1100_pt1 | contig 26434 bp, 26 predicted proteins | sample Alteio_BWOrgHeat_58_FD_152960 | JGI IMG/M metagenome (GOLD analysis project Ga0206890, IMG submission 152960) | Enriched cells from forest soil in Barre Woods Harvard Forest LTER site, Petersham, Massachusetts, United States - Alteio_BWOrgHeat_Nextera6 ... | reverse complement strand
CAATAAACCTAAAAAAGCCTTGTCTTTTGGCGGAGACCGGGCGCATCTCGAAAGCCTTGTCCCAAACCGTACCCTTATAAGAAGGGGTAAAGTTTATCCTGAATCTGAAAAATTGCTCAGGCTCTATGTGCTCCATTAGCCGCTTCATCATGTCATCCGCGCCGAGTTTTGTCGTGATGAGGTATCGCTCCCGAGGATAATATTTTTTAAAGAAGGCATTCACTAACTGCGAGTTACAATATATTTTCGTGAAAAAAAACTTGAGACCGCGGCTTTCTCCGCCCTTGTCCTGCCTCCTTTGTCGGGAGCAAGACAACAATGAATGTTGTCTTGCCGTGAAGGCGTAGTCTGGAGAAATGCGTCCAACAACTTATTTTTTTTGAGTGGATTATGGGCTACCGGGCTACAGCTGCGGCAAATTTTGCTGTTCGCCGCCGTTATATACAGTACATTTACAAAGTATTAAATAGCGCGTTTTCTGCAATTTATCTTACCTTGATAAGACATTGTTATGAAAGTAATTCCTAAACGGAAATTAGTTCCGGTAATTACTGACCTGAGAGAATACAGGCAGGCGGCGGTAAATACCATCAGTTATACTAAAAAAATGGTGGAGCGATATGGCGATGTTTGCGAGGTTTCATTTACCGGCGTGAAGAATTATTTTATTCATGATCCGGAGGTTATTAAAGAAGTTTTAACCACGCAGTCCGGGAAGTTTAAAAGAACCTATCTCTTTCGTGCTTTCAGGAAATTTTTAGGCAATGGGTTATTTACAAGCGATGGGGATGATCATAAGCAACAAAGGCGTTTAATCAAGCCAGCATTTCACCCACGGCGAATCGAAGAATACGGTGATATAATGGCCAAATGCGCACTCGATGAAATTAAAAACTGGAACGTGGGCGACACCATTAATATTAACCAGGCGATGACGAATATCACGCTTAAGGTTATTACAGGAACATTATTCGGCTCTGAGCTGCAAGGTGTAGCCATTGAAAAAGTAAAAAGGACTATGCCTGTTGTTTTTGAGGTGATGATCAACATTATTCAAAACCCAGTTTATGTTTTTTGCCTGGAAAAGGAGATCAAAATCCCGATTGTGAAAAAGTTTTTTCGGTTAAAAGAGGAAATGGTTAAGGTAATCCATGAAATTATTTCTTCTTACCGAAAAGATGAAAACAATACCAGGACGGATTTGCTGACGATGCTTATCAATGCCAAAGACGAAGAAACCGGATTGGGCATGAATGACGAGCAAATCCGGGATGAGGTATTGACTTTTTTTGTTGCCGGGCATGAAACTACCACGCTGGCTTTAACCTGGACATTGTACCTGATTGGCAAGCATCCTGAGATTGCGACAGCATTTTATGAAGAAGTAAAGAAAGTAATTGGCACCCGGTTGCCGACGGCACAGGATTATCAGCTTCTTTTGCATACCAAAAATATTTTTAAAGAATCATTACGGGTATACCCACCAGCATGGACATTTGCGCGGGAAACAACGGAAGATGTTGTCATTAAAGACTACCATTTTCCGAAAGGCTCGGTATTGTGGACGATAACTTATTTACTTCATCACAACGAGAAATATTTTCATGACGCCGAACAATTTATTCCATCACGATGGGATGATGAAAAAATAAAAGAATTGCCAAAGTATGCTTACTTTCCGTTTGGCGGTGGCAACAGAATGTGTATTGGCGAGGGATTCGCATGGATGGAAGGCATTCTTGTTCTCGCTACAATTGCCTCCAGATTTCGTTTACAATTGCCGAAAGATTTTTCTACTAGTATCAATCCCGTTTTTTCATTAAAAACAAAAGATGAAATATTGATGACCGTGCAAAGGCTGGTATAAAAAAATACTGTTTCAAAATGCAAAGTGAATTGTCCCGGGGGGCCTGTAACCGGCCTACAACAGCATTTCTATCCGGCTATAGACGAGAAAAGTCGCTGGTTTTTGCCTAACGAAGCATGACATCTTCTTCACCGAACATTGTTTACTTTATCCATTTCCCTATGACGGGGAACGAGCGCAGTTCCTGGCGTTCCTGCATGTAGATATAAAAGAGGTAAACGACAAAAAGTATGGTGCCTGAGAGCAAATGGAGCATTGTACCGGAGAGGATTTTGCAGATGCCAGCATTAATGAAGAATAGCAACAGCATGAGGCCAAGATATTTGAAAAAGCCGGCTACATCGTAGGGTATGGGGTAATATTTTTGCCCCCAGAAAAAAGACAGGAACATCATTACTCCATAACATAATAGGGTGCCCCAGGCGCAGGCGTAATAACCCCATGTGGGTATGAGGAGCCAGTTAAAAATTATTGTAACGAGCGAACCGCATATCATAATGTAGGTGCCGTAGCGGGTTTTGTCTGTAAGCTTGTACCATACGGTAAGATTGTAATACACGCCGAGGAAGATGTAAGATAGCAACAGTACCGGCACTACACCTAATGCTCGCCAGTATTCGTGGTTCACAAAGTGTTTCCAGATGTCGAGGTAGAGCATCACGTTGAGGAACATGAGGGTGAGCAGGATAACGAACCACTTCATAATGCGGGCATAGGTGCCGGAGGCGCTCTTCTCTGAAGCGATGGAAAAGAAGAAAGGCTCAGCGGCAAGGCGAAATGCCTGTATAACCAGGTTGATGAGGATAGCCAGGCGCAGCGCGGCAGTGTAATAGGCCAGGAGGCTTAATGACTCCTTATCGGATGCGGGATACAGTTTTAAAAACATGACCCTGTTTAACGAATCATTTATCTGCCCTGCAAAACCAGCAATAAGGATGGGATAACCATAAAAAAATACTTTCTTAAAAATGACAGCGTCAAAAACCGGGCGATAGTCTTTAAATTCTTTAAAAAGCAGCAACAGGGTAACCGCAGACTGCAAAATATTGGCGAAAAGTATAAAACCGAGGCCCCAGTTGTATTTGTACCAGGTGGCAAACGCACCGCCGGGATCGCGGGCGGCAACCCTGCCCCCGAAACTAAACAGGAAGACAATAGTGACGACGAATACTATGATGCCGGCAACTTTTGTAAACGCATATTTACGGGGGCGATTCTCTTTGCGAAGCCGGGCGTAGGGCAAGGCGGACATGGCATCAAGGCCAATAATAATGGCGCACCAGCCTACGTACTCCACGTGGTCTCTCATTTCGGCGAAAACCGCTACAGGCGAACGAAAGATATAGAGCAACATAGTGAGTAAAAAGGTGCTCAGCAGCATGGCCGTGATCTGGGTGCGGTAAAGTTTCTGTTTATCTTCCGAAATACTGAAACGAAAAAAGGATGTCTCCATGCCGTAGGTGTACAGCACATTCATTATCGGGAATATAGAATAAATATAACCATACTGGCCGTAAACAATATGGCCTTTCTCCCCGGTGAGCATGTGGGTAAGGTAGGGTGTGAGCAAAAAGGTGAGCAGGCGGGCAGCGATATTGCTGATACCATACCAAACTGTTTGCCCTGCAAGTTTTTTGAGAGATGCCAAATAATTAGTGTTATGCCGTTGGCATCAAAAGTAAATAGTCAACAGCAGAAAAGTGAATAAACGGATGTCGCCAAAAAGTTAATTCAGGTTAAGGCAACACGAATGACTCGCTTTACGGATGATCTCATCTAACAAGAATTTTATGCCACATTTCAAAGGGCCGCGAATTTGTTAGCCCCGATGGGGCAAAAACATATATTAGATTAAACGGCTACTAAGCGGTAGCCCCGAAGGGGCAATACTTATAACAGAAAAACATTTTATTTGTTACATTGGTTATTATGTAAGAATCTGAAATGCAGCCGAACGTTATTAGAATTTTAGAATATTGCTTACATTTAGGAACGATAACAAAATAAAGTATGAAACAATTTATAGCGTTAGGCTTTTGCCTGCTTGCTTTGAGTACGTCGTTTGCTCAAAAGACGACTACAACAAAAACAACCACAACAAAAACAACTACCAAAACAACCAGTACATCGGCCCACCCGACTGCCATAGCAGGCAGTATCAGGGATGCGCGTTATCATCCATTAGCAGGAGTGGAGACTTTTATTTACCAGGCGGATTCATCTATTATCGCTTCTGCGTATACAGATGCAAACGGATTTTATCAAACCAATAGCGTGTTTCCAGGGAAGTATGATCTTAAAATTGTTTATCCGTCCAGCAAGGCTGTAATCGTTAAGGGCGTTCCTATAAAATCGGGGATAACACAGGTAAACCTTAACGCAAACCCTCCCGATGCTGATACTACGTTGCAATACGCTGATGTTGCACCTAAACCTGAGGGTAAGAAAAAATCAAAGTAATTTTTTTGCATATTATATTCTATCTGTCTGCGCTACTTTGTTAAAAATAGTTAACCCGGTTTTATTAAAATCAATTTAAGCCATAGTTTTTTATAGTTTTGAGGTTTCGCCCCCAATCTATCGGGAACAGGCAGATAAATATTTAAAAATGGCTACCGGGAAAAAAGCAAAACCATCTTATATTAATGCCATCATGGGCGTTGCGCTGGTATTATTTCTGCTGGGCGTGCTGGGATGGCTGCTGATAAATGGCAGGGCGCTGTCGCGTGCGTTTAGAGAAGACCTTGAAGTAAATGTTGATTTTCATGATAACGTATCGGATGAAAGTATCAATAAAATGAAAGCCGTGCTGGACAAGCAGCCGTTCGTGCTCACCTCCAGGATTATTACCAAGGACGAGGCCATTAAAATGGAGAACCAGGTAGAAGGCGGCAACATGGTTGACTTTTTAGGTTATAACCCATTATTTGCGTCCATATCTTTAAAGCTGCATGAAGAATATGTAAACAGAGACAGCCTTAGTAAACTGAAGCAATTTATTTTGCAAAGCAATGTGGTGAGGGATGTGACCTGGCCCAACATAGTGGTAGATCAAATGAACAGTAACCTGAGAAGGATAGGGATTATCCTGGGCAGTATTTCTGTGCTGCTGCTGATCATTGTCATTTTCCTTATTGATAATACCGTTCGGCTGGCCATGTTCAGCAACCGGTTTTTAATTAAAACAATGCAGATGGTAGGGGCGACCAGGTCCTTTATTACACGGCCATTTGATGTCCGCGCCTTTGTAAATGGCCTCACAAGCGGCATTGCCGCTGTTATAGGGCTCTGGATCATCATATCATTTGCCGACAACCAGCTACCTGTACTTACCTTGCTCAGCGACCCGCTACTGCTGGCGTTGCTGATGATAGGAATGGTAGTGCTTGGCATTTTCATATCAATGGTCAGCACCCACCGCTCAGTCATAAAGTACCTGAAAATGCATGTGGATGACCTGTACTAAGAACTAATTAATTTTACTTAATTTCGCAATCATGGCAACTGCACAAAAACCACAACCAGCAACAAACCCGGCCCCACGCCCGGCTGCCGCCCCGGCAAAAAAGCCTGTAACGACAACTGAACCGCAAAGAGAAGTATCATTTCTCTTTGACCGAGAAAAATATATGTGGATGGCTGGCGGAATAGCGCTAATATTCATCGGATTCCTCCTTATGTCGGGGGGGCAGAAGCCAAAACCCCCATGACTTTCATTACGATGAAATTTTCAGCTTCCGCCGCATCACGCTTGCGCCTATAGTAGTGATGATTGGCTATATTGTAGAGATATATGCCATCATGAAAAAAACCAAAGAAACGACACAGGTTGCAAAGGAAGGGTAGAGAACCTTTTGACGAGTTCACTTTTTTGTTTTCTTAGTTTTTCTTGTGCGTAAAAGCTTTTCCAGGTTGGATAATTTTTGATTCCAGAATTGCTCAAAAAATACGATCCATTCTTTTACTTCTTCAAAACCTTTTTGGTTAAGCTGGCAATACCGTTCACGCCCTTGCTCCGTAATGGTAATAAAGCCGGCTTCATCCAGTATCTTAATATGCTTAGATACCGCAGGCCGGCTGATTTCAAAATTATTTGCGATCGCGTTTATAGACAGTTTCTCCGCTGTAATCAGCATCAGTATATCGCGCCTGCCTGCGTCGGCTATAGCATGGAAGGGGTCGTAATTAAATTTATTCATTAACTATTCTTTGAAGTACGTTAGCAAATCGTTTGGCAACATGTTTTTTCCAGCCGCTTTCCAGCATAAAGCTGACGAGATAATTCTTAGCCCCGGTAAAGCCCTTGTGCTCCAGTATTAGTTCGGTACCGTTTTCTTTAGGCTCAAGCGTCCAGCTGACAATGGTATCCATAGTCACGGTATTTTCATCGGGGCCGCTTCGCCAGGTGTATGCCAGTTTTTTCAGCGGTACAAATTCGACCACCTCGCAGTACACTATCCCATCCCATTTAAAAGCAGGTTTGGGTTTTTCTATGAACCTGAATTTATGTCCCAACGCCGGTTTAAAATCATTCTTCATAAACCATTCGCCTAATAACGCGGGATTGGTAAGGCACTCCCATACTTCGCCGGGCGGATTGGGATAAAACCATTTGATAACAATATCTCTATGCATAATGCGTAACTTTTTAGTTACACAAACATACGTAACTTTTTGGTTACGCAAAATTATTTACTTCTTTTTTAAGAGAACTATAGAGGCATGTGATTGGGGGGAACAAAAGCGGCCCATGTATTTTGTAAAAAATACAAGACACTAAGTGGACGTAAAACATCCCCAGAGTGTCTTGTACCAATTATTTTATTCTTGTTTAATTATCGCCTGGTGTTGTGATGATCATCAGGGCGTCGCCATCCTGTTGCATACCGTCTGCAATGGCATCAGCAAGGCTTCCCATGATGGCATCATCAATTATTTCAGTTGATTCAATAATCACAGGAATATCAATGATCTGAACCGGTGTCGCGGGTGCGGGCTTCCTGGCAACAGTCTTCTTTTTTGCCGCTTTTTTTGCAGGCGCACTTTTAACGACTGTTTTTTTAGTAACGGCTTTCTTAACGGGCGCTGCTTTCTTAATTATTTTTTTTGGCGCTGCTTTCTTAATTGCTGCTTTCTTTGGCGCTGCTTTTTTTGCAGGCGCTGCTTTTTTGCGCGCCACCTTTTTTGGTGCTGCTTTTTTAGCGGGCACAGCTTTCTTTGGCGCCGCTTTTTTTGGTGTTGCTTTTTTTGGAGCTGCTTTTTTTGGAGGAGTAGTTTTCTTCACTGCTTTTTTTGGCGCCGCTTTTTTTGCAGGGGCACTTTTTTTCACCGCCTTTTTAGGTGCTGCTTTTTTAGCAGGAGCATTTTTTTTTGTTGGCGCTTTTTTAGCGGCTTGTTTTTTTGAAGTTGCCATAACGTGATATTTGTAAGTGAAAAAAAACTTTGATAGTTAAAATGATAGCTCAAGTTATGAAATCAAAATAAAATATTCACGCTATACTGTAAAAAATAATTTTGAAATCAGCAAAAAATCTCCGCCATTTGTGCGGATAAGCAGGGTATCAGAACGAGCCAATATTTGTGCAGAATAAAGTGAGGGATTTTTTTCTATATTTGATTTATGGTAATAGCGGAAGATTCTGCCCGGAAGCGGATAATAGCAATAGATATATTGCGGGGCCTGGTTATGGTAGTAATGGCCCTGGACCATACGCGTGATTTTTTCAGCAATTTCAAATTTGAGCCTACCGACCTCCAACATGCCAGCACTATTATGTTTCTGACCCGGTGGATCACTCATTTTTGCGCGCCGGTTTTTGTTTTCCTATCTGGTACAAGCGCCTTTTTATCCGGCAAAAATAAGCCCGTCAGGCAGGTAGCTATGCGCTTGTTCACGCGAGGTTTGTGGCTCATTGTCCTGGAGTTTACTTTTGTGCGCGAAGGCTGGACTTTCGACCTGGATTACAGCCATATATTCCTGCAGGTGATCTGGGCGCTGGGGTGCAGTATGATTTTTTTGTCGGTGCTGGTCTTTCTGCAACGGCAGCTTATCCTGGCTATCGGCATAGTGATGATCTTTGGGCATAACGCTATGGACGGCATACACCTGCACGGGACGATAGGCGTAATGTGGGATTTCCTGCACGTGCAGGGGCCGCTCAATTACCACGGCGATCATATCATGATCATGTACCCGCTTATACCATGGATGGGTGTGATGGCTGTGGGCTATTGCTTCGGCGCCTTATTTCTAATGGGCGCGAGAAAGAGAAACCGTTTGCTTTATATGATAGGTATGAGCGCCATGATGTTGTTCGTTGTGCTGCGCGCCGTAAACATTTATGGTGACCCAAGGCCGTGGAGCGCGCAACCGGTATGGTGGCGCAGTATATTGTCATTTATTAACTGCACCAAGTATCCGCCGTCCCTGCTCTACCTGTTGATGACGCTGGGCCCCGCCGTTACCTTGTTGCCATTGCTTGAGAAAATGACCGGAGCCGTTGGGGGCATTTTCATTGTATATGGCAGGGTACCGCTATTTTACTATGTGCTGCACCTATACCTGATACATAGTATCGCCATTATAGCCGGGTATCTTACTCCGGGAAATACGGTGGTAAGTGTTTTCGCACATCCCGGCTATTCGTTGCCGGCGGTTTATGGGTTCTGGCTACTCACGGTAGTTATCCTGTATCTGCCATGCCGGTGGTTTATGGGCGTTAAGGCAAGGCACAAGAATTGGTGGCTGAGCTATCTATAAGTATCGGTCGTAAATCAAAAATCGTAAGTGGATGTCGTAAGTCTATGGGGCTATTAAGCGAACAGTAAAAACAAACCGTTCAGCTGGATGCTGGCAAATTTGAACCTTGACACTCGATACCATAGAACAAGAAAGACGCAATCTGCTTTATTCTTTACAGATGCGTCATTGTTATTGTGAAGGTGTCGTGTACCCAGTTTGTAGTAGGGCTTAGATGCATCACGGCAAATGTGCCACGGATGGTATCACCTGCACTATTTATATCCCCGTAACCATACAGCAACTTATAATTATCGTATAGCATGTGGGTTGCTGATATTGTATCAATGAAAAAATGGCGGGTATTAGGGACGCTATCTACAGTGCAGATTATGTCGTTATACAAGTAGTAGTTAGATAAGTTGCCTATAAAAAAAGTCGTGGGTGTCGCGGTGGCCGTAAGGTTCACGGTATATTGGTAAACCCGGCCTATAGAGGTTGCGGAGTCACTACCAGTGTCAACCTGCCTCATATTCCATGTAGCGAGAAATTTTAGCACTGATTGTGTTTCACAGTTGGTTCCTTCATATCCTGTGGGGCATACGCATACGGGTATATAGGCAGGAGTATCCACATAGCAATACCCTCCGTTCTGACACACTACATTTTCGCAAACATTCAGGTTTTTCCCCTTTTTAGAACACGATACGTAGGCAACTGTTATAAAAGAAAATATTGTGACTATGGCCGCAATGATCAAACTGCTTTTCTTACTTACCATGGCATAAATTTAGTTAAATTTTTCAATTTTAATATCCCCTGAGCACATATTACGAAATCAAACTCGGCTTTGGTCATCGTTTTCACTTTGTAGCTGGTATTTTCATTAATTGAATTAAATAAATAACCTATTTCAAAAATGCATTTCGTTGCGGCTAAACTTGCTTCAATTCAGCAATAAGCGCTTGCAAAACAACTTTAGCATCACCAAAGAGCATGGAAGTTTTTGGCCTGAAAAACAGATCATTTTCAATTCCCGCGTAACCTGGTTTCATGCTACGTTTATTTACGATCACATGTTCCGCTTTTTCCACTTCAAGTATAGGCATACCATAAATGGGGCTTGCCGGATCGTCCTTAGCCGCCGGATTTACAACATCATTGGCACCCAGAATGAGCACTACATTTACGGATCCCATCTGGTCATTGGCATCCTCCATTTCTAATAGTTTTTCATAGGGCACATCAGCTTCTGCGAGCAGCACATTCATATGCCCCGGCATGCGGCCTGCCACGGGGTGAATACCATAAACTACTTCGACTCCTTTTTCATTCAAAGATTTTTCAAGCTCATGGCAGGTATGCTGCGCCTGCGCTACTGCAAGGCCATAACCTGGTATGATCATTACTTTCTGCGCATAAGCCATAAGCACAGCAGTATCATTGAGTGATATTTCTTTGTAGTTGCCCTGTTCCTTGCTTGCCGCCGCCCCGGCTTTTTGTCCGCCAAATGAACCGATCAACACATTTTTCAGCGACCGGTTCATTGCTTTGCACATCAATATCGTCAGGATTGTACCTGCCGAGCCTACAAGAATACCACCGGTAAGCATAACGGGGTTGTTGTATAGAAAGCCTCCAAATGCCGCAGCTACCCCGGTAAAAGAATTGAGCAGGGAGATAACCACCGGCATATCTGCTCCGCCAATAGGCATTACAAACAAAATCCCGTACAATGCTGCCAGTGCCAGGATGCTGTAGAATAAGCCGGTCATGCCGGGAAAGAATCCGCCGATGACCAATATTGCGAGAACAATAATGCCGCCAAATATGATAAAATTTATTGCCTGTCCCCCGGGAATAGTTTTGTCCTTGATCCTGCCATTCAATTTTCCCCAGGCTATCACGCTTCCGGCAAAGGATACCGTACCAATGATCATACCCAACACAATAATGATAAGCTTGCCTGTTGGTGGCATGCTATCGTTTCGATATTCAATAAGTGAAATGAGCATAGCGCATGCACCACCCATACCATTGAAGAGGCTCACCATTTCCGGCATGGCAGTCATCTGCACTTTTTTGGCAGCAAGCGTACCTACGATGGTGCCAATGATCAGCCCTCCAAATATCCATCCGTAATTATGTAGCCTTACCGGTTGCATTTCACCACCCTTGTACTCATACAGGAAAATAGTTGCAAATATGGCGATTGTCATTCCCCCGGCTGCTATAAGGTTTCCCCTCCTCGCAGTCTCAGGATGGGACAGCATTTTGAGGCCTATAATAAATGTAATTGATCCAATGAGGTAGGCGAGTAATAAAAGCGGATTAGTATCTAATAACTCTTGAAATTGCTCCATTATTTCTTTTTTAAATTCCAAATTTCAACGTTCAAATTTCAAAGTACCAAATACGACACCTCTATTAATCCAAATTTTGTTTGAAATTTGGAATTTGAACCTTGATTTTTAACCAGGTTATTTCAATTTATTAATAATAGCTGAAAAAATCTTTTTTAGTTCTTCTGCCTCCTGCTTCAAGCTATTTCGCATTTCTTCATTTTCAACAAGCAATAATTCTAACCAATAAGCTGTTTCTTTTGCCTCTTTCCTTGATATTTTTAACCTCATCATTAAATCCTGTTTTCCTAAATTTTCATTAGACTTCAATATAGTTTGCTCCGATTGAAGAGGAAGAACGAATAACTTGTTCAATATAAACTACGTTAACAACACTATGCTTACTTATCAGGCAAAAATCTCTTACAGCTACGGCAAATCTCAAACATCTTAGTTCCAATTCATTCATGCAAAATTTGTACTTTGAACTTTGTTTTTTGAAGTTTGAAATTTACCATTATTATTTTTTCTTTTTCTTATTAAACATTTCCAGCATCCTGTCAGTAACCACAAAACCGCCTACAACATTGAGTGTGCCCAATACAACTGCAAGAAAACCAAGAGTTAATGACACATAATCGCCATCATGAGCCTCCCCCATGACTATAATAGCGCCGATTATCACCACGCCATGTATGGCATTGGCGCCACTCATCAGCGGTGTATGTAATACCGCAGGTACGCGTGATATGACTTCTATACCAAGGAAAATTGAGAGTATCACTATGGTGATTAAGTGATAATTGCTATTGAAAAAAATGCCGGCCTGAAACATGTCTATTGATTGGTCCTTTTAATTTGATGAAGTTTGTTTTATTTTCAGAATATTTTCCCATTACTACCCGACCACCTCCATTAACGAATTAACCCGCTCATTTACTATTTTACCGGCATGCGCAATGCATGTTCCTTTCACGATATCGTCCTCAAAATTCAGGTTCAGTTCGCCCTCCTTGTTAATGATAAGCTTTGAAAAATTGAGAATATTTTTGCTGTAGAGCCTACTGGCGTCGGCAGGTGTAGTTGCTGGTAGCGCAGAATTGCCAATGATGGTGACTCCATTGTGCATTACTATTTTGTCGTTTTCAGTAAGTTCGGTATTCCCACCGGTTACCGAAGCAATATCAATAATAAGTGAGCCTGCCCGCATATCTTCTATCATTGCCTTTGTGATGAGTATGGGCGCTTTTTTACCGGGTATCTGGGCCGTGGTAATAATGATATCTGACTTTCGGGCATGTTCATGTATCTTTTCCTTTTGCTTCTGCTGAAAGTCTTCACTCTGCTCTACTGCATAACCGCCGGCTTTTGAAGCATCTGCTGCGCCCTCCACTTCCACAAATTTAGCGCCAAGGCTCATTACCTCTTCTTTCACTGCCGGACGGGTGTCAAATACCTCCACGACAGCGCCAAGCCTCCTGGCTGTAGCTACAGCCTGTAGCCCGGCCACTCCCGCCCCCAATATAAGAACCTTTGCAGGAGGAATACTGCCGGCAGCCGTCATGAGCATAGGAAAATACCTGCAGTATTGTGTTGCAGCCAGCAGCACTGCCTTATAGCCTGCTATGTTGGCCTGCGAGCTCAGCACATCCATAGATTGTGCACGTGAAGTGCGCGGTATAGTATCGAGGCTGAAAACAGTGTACCCATTATCAGCCCACAGTTGCATATTGTGGGGGTTAAAGAGCGGTTGGTAGATACCCATTAATACGGCACCTGCTTTTGCGGCGCCTGCATTTGCGGCTGTTATTGTTAGCAGTATATCAGCAGACGAGCGCACCTGTTGCGCATCTTTCACTTCTGCGCCTGCGCTAATATAAGATTGGTCGCTGTAAAAAGAAGTGCCACCTGCGCCTTGTTCTATCCATACCGTAACATTCATTTTCACTAATGCCGCAACTACCTCCGGCACTAACGATACCCGAGTTTCGGGGGCATGTTCTTTCAATACACCTATGATCATATAAAATTCCGGCCCGTTTAAAGAAAGCGTAAAATAGATTATTCTTTTAAAAAATAAAAATTCCGGCGGTAATGATTTCGAAAGAATTGCAGCTTTATAAAGAATAACAATATAATTCCTCACCTAAGTGAACGAGACGTACTTCAGGAATTTTTTTTTGCAATTTCATTAATTGAGGTAATACATGTCAATATCCCCCTTGTTTTTTGCCATTATTTTACCCCGATATATCCAGGAATATTTATCCTTAACCAGTTGGTAGGTAGTGTCTGAAATATTGATCTTGCCTTCTTCGCAGTTTTGCTCCATTCGCGCGGCAATATTTACGGTATCGCCCCATATATCATAAGAAAATTTCCGCACACCTACTATACCCGCAACAACATTACCACTGTTTATACCAATCCTTACGCCAAAAGTACCATCTCCGAGCTCCGCTTTTCTTTTGGCCATAAATTCCCGGATTTCCATAGCGGCAGATACTATGTCGGTTGCGTGGTTAGGGTTGGAAATAGGCAAACCTGCGACCGCCAGGTAAGCATCGCCGACTGTTTTTATTTTTTCGATGTGATACTTGCCGAGAATCATATCAAAAGCTTTAAAGCATACATGTAATTCACCAACCAGTTTTTCCGGCGTCATTGATTCGGCCACCATAGTGAAATTAACAAAGTCTGTAAACAATACAGTTACGTCATAAAAATGTTTCGCGTCTGTAAAGCCTTTTTGCATGAGTTCGGAAGCTACTTCTGCAGGAAGTATATTCAGCAGCAGCTCTTCGGATCTTTTCTTTTCGTGGATCACAGCCTGGTGGCTCTTTTTTTGCACTTTATTATTCCGGTAAATCAATAATGAGAATGCAAGCAGTACAAAAATACCTATGATGTACAAGTATCGTTCTTTTCTACGCTGTTCGAGCGCCTTATCCTTAATTTGCAGCTCATCCTGCTGCAATTGCAGTTTGCTTTGCTGCAGTTGAAGGTTTGCCGCCTGCAGCGCTGCAGTAGCCTCCGCCTGTGTCAATTCTCTCGTTTTTTCTTCTGAGTTGGTTTTTTCAAGATTCAGGTCGGTTTGTGTTTTTTGAAGCGCATTTCGTGCGGCGTCTTTTTCCTTTTGAGCCGCAGTAAGGGTCTGGTTTGACGCCTGCAGTTGTTGCTGCTGCTGAGATACTTGCTGAGATAGCTTTTGTGATTGTTCGCTTTCTCTTTGTGCCTGCTCCTTTGCCCGTTGTTCGATAAGTTGCTCCTGGCGGCGCAAGGAGTCCTCGCGCTTGCTGTATTCATAATTCAGCCGCTTGGTCTCCATCTCTTTAGCAAGGGTTGGATTTAATATAGCGTGCTTCAACGTCTGGATTTTTGTATAGGTAGCTGCTGCATCTTTTACGTACCCAGCTGCTTTTTGGGCAGCATACAGGTCTTTATAAGATGTTTTTAATTGCTCTGTGAATCCTATTTCATCGCTTATGGCAACAGATTTATTAAAGTAATCGATCGCCTTGTCAAGATTTACCTTTTTATCAGTGGGTAACCCAAACTCCTTGATTATCTCAGGAGATTGTTGTGAAATATTCACATAATAATTACCAAGGTCTCCCAGGTTGCGGGCCTCACTTTTTTTATCTCCCCGTTCCTGTGCAGTCTTTAATGCCTTTGTAGCGGATTCAATTGATTGCACAAAACCTTGCATAGCTGCTTCCGGGCTATTTCCTGCGCCCTGGCCATGTAACAACAAAGGAGCTAAAAGTAGTATGAAAAATAATAGTTTGTTCACGTTGAAATAGTTTTACAGTTTATACTCGTTTGGATCCTTCTTATCTTTTATTTTAAAGCCTTTCAGTCTAAATTTGAAGTACATCATTTAGCAGTCGGACCGCAAATTAAAAGAAGTTATAGTATTCCGGCGCACTACATTTTGAGTCCGCGCTGGCGGAAAAAAAATATCAGCAGCCAGAGATTCTGACTATAAAGATTAGCAATATAATACAAATAGTCAAATGAACGTAAAATAATATAAATCAAAAAGAGTAAAAAACGTGATTATCAAATTTTAAAATGGTGTAAAAATTTGGATGCTTTACTTTGTTGCGGGATATTTTATGAGCTGTCGGCAAATGGCTATTTTTGCAACCAGCGTTATTTATACCTTATTCTAATTCGGTTCACCTGTCCTTCAACACTTTAATGCGACTAAATAGATGATAAAGTATTTAGCGATTGCGGGCATCCATACAGGCATTGGCAAAACAATAGCATCGGCAGTAATAGCCGAGGCCATAGGCGCTGACTACTGGAAACCAGTACAGGCGGGAACGGCGGAGCGGGATGTATTGCAGGTCCAGATGTTGCTCACAAACGGAAACACTAGGGTTCATGAGGAGGCTTTGTTGTTATCAACACCGGTATCGCCTCATGCCGCAGCCCACATAGACGGCGTTGAAATAGACTTTACTAAGTTTATATGGCCAAAAACCAATGGTACTTTACTGATAGAAACTGCCGGCGGGTTATTATCTCCTATGTCGGCATCCACTACAATGGCCGATTTCATTGCTCATTACCAACTGCCTGCGATATTAGTAGTGCAAAATTACCTGGGGAGTATTAATCACACGCTGCTAAGTATTGAAGTAATGAAGGCAAGAGGCATTTCTTTAATTGGCATAGTAATAAACGGTGTAGCAAATGAATACTCCGAAACATTTATAGAGCAGTATGCCAAAGTACCCATTATTGCAAGGATACCGTATTTTGATAAGCTGGATAATAGCACAATCATAAAATGCGCTAATGAAATAAAAGATTCGTTGAACCCGTTGTTTCTGAAATAGGACGAAAATGTTTTTGAATATTTTTGCTTAAATTGCATTAATAAAATCAACGTTTATGGTACTTGCAACCGTGAAAGAAAAACTACATGAGTATATAGACCATGCAGACGAAAAGAAAATACAAGCTATATATACTTTGGTGGAAAATGAAATAGGAGATAGTAATTATCTGTATGATGAAGAAACATTAAAAATACTTCGGAGTACGAGCCGCGATTATTTTTCCGGTAAAATAAAAGGATATTCAGAAGAAGAATCAATGAAACGAATCAGGAAACAAATTGGCAAAGTGTGAAGTATAATCTTATTGTTACTACAGTTGCAGAAGAGCAAATAATGAATGCCTGCAACTATTATGAAACACAGCAACCAAGTTTAAGTGAACGATTATTGGCAGAGCTAAAAGCTGTATATAAAAAATATCTGCTAATCCCCAACTTTACAGTTACATCTCTTCTCATCCAGAGGACAAATTCCGGGATATAAAACTACATAAATTTCCTTTTGTTGTGAATTTATGAAATCAATGGGAATGATGTAATAGTAGTTGCTCTTTTTAACACTGATAGAAGGCCAATTTATTAAAAACCATAAAGGCAAAGTTAATTGAAAGAATATAACCCCAACCCATGCACTACTCTTTATAACTACCAATGACTACAATAAAAGAACGCGACCGGCAGGTAATCTGGCATCCTTATACGCCGATGAAGGTGTGGCCTGAGGCAATTGCAATTGTGAAAGGGGACGGTGTATACCTGATTGATGAGGATGGTAACCGCTATATTGATGCTATTTCGTCATGGTGGGTAAATTTGCACGGCCATTCCCATCCCTATATCACCCAAAAGGTGAGCGAGCAACTGGCTGTCCTGGAGCATTGCATATTCGCGGGCTTCACTCATGAACCCGCGGTGAGGTTGGCGGAAAGACTATTGGAGATATTGCCCAAAGGCATAAAGAAGATATTTTATTCGGATAACGGCTCAACGGCTGTTGAGGTAGCGATAAAAATGTCACTTCAATACTGGAATAACAAAGGGGCAAAGAAGAAAAAACTGGTTGCGCTGCAAAACGCTTATCACGGCGATACATTTGGCGCTATGGCAGTGAGCGGCAGAAGTGTTTTTACGGATGCGTTCACTGATTTTTTATTCGACGTCTCATTTATTCCTTTTCCCGGTAAAGACAGTGAAACAGAAAGCATAGCAGCACTTGAAAACATTTTGCGACAGGGAGACGTGGCCGCTTTTATTATTGAGCCGCTTGTACAAGGCTCGGCGGGAATGTGCATGTATAGTGCCGCAATACTTGAACAATATTTTCAGCTGTGCAAGAAATATGAAACAATAATTATCGCTGATGAAGTGATGACCGGATTTGGACGTACCGGCCCTCTTTTTGCCTGCGACCAGGTGAGCACAGCCCCGGATATTGTTTGCCTTTCAAAAGGCCTTACCGGCGGTACCATGCCATTGGGTATTACAGCAACTACCCAGGAGATTTTTGATGCTTTTTATGATGATGACCGCACGAAAACGCTGTATCACGGGCATTCTTTTACCGCCAATCCCACTATATGCGCAGCGGCCCTGGCCAGCCTTGACCTTTTGTTGATGGATAGTTGCACGGAAAGCAGGTATAGGATCATAGATGCGCACAAAGCATTTGGCGAATCTGTGAAGACACACCCCATGATTGCAGACGTAAGACAAACGGGGACCATCGTGGCTGTTGAGCTGCAAACGGACAACCCATCATATCATCACTCATTACGTGACGTCATGTACCGTTTTTTCCTGGATAAAAAGATAGTAATGCGCCCCCTGGGCAATATCATCTACATTTTACCGCCCTATTGTATTAGTGATGCTGAGCTTGAGTATATCTATAAGTGTATAAGAGAAATGCTTGAGAATATTTAAAAAGAAAAGTGCCGCGCTGGCTAATGCAATCTAATAGTCTATTCAAGACCACACTATGGTTTATTTGCTTTCCATGCTTTTGACACTTCCTTTTACAAATAAATGTAAGTTAGATTGATAATCAGGTTTTCTATTTTACTCACTTTTATATCAAAATCAGTTTCGTTTTAAATATTCACACAATGCACTTGAATTTTGACAATAGATATATCGGCATACAATTTAACACTACCAGTTGTTACGAATTAACCGGCTATACTGAAAACGAGCTAATAGCATTAACCGGGATATTTGGTTATTCCAGTGATTTTGAAATTGCTTGTTTTGAAGGCATCTATCCGAATTTAAGAATTGCAATAGAATGTAATGCCCTGACTTTACAGATTGAATTACAAATTGGTGAAGGAATAATTCAAAACGAATTAATGATATGCCATACTCCCGGTGAAGGAATAGGATTGAAAGTTTTTAGTAATCAAACAGATGCTGCTGTTGATGCGGGGTTTAGCCAAATCAGGTGCCTGGCAGTTGGCAGGTATAAGGTAATCGAAAAATGGAATGGTTATATAACCTGGGGTAAATTTGGTTTTATAATTGATAATTATTTTCAGAATAAATTTGTTGCTTTACTAAAAGAATACAACAGGAAAGAAACAACGTTGGCTGAAATATTATCAACAAAAGATGGGGAAAAATTCTGGATGGAAAAAGGAATGAGCTGGCCGGGAAAGTTTGATTTGTATGCTGGTTCGGAAAGCCGCGTACTATTACAAAATTATAAACGAAAAAAAGGGTTACTTTAAAGCATAAAGCTTTTGTTCCCACTTATGTAACTCGGCGCTAAGGTTATTATTTTTAATCCCGGATAAGAAAGACTTGTCTTCTTCGTTTAAATATTTAATGGTTGCTTCATACCCATCCCTGAGCAGTTTATCAATCAAAGCCAATTTGTGAGAAATTTCCATTGCCGGGCTTGTATTTTTCCGGGCTTGTTGTATTGTTTCTCGCATACAATTAATTTTATTTTTTTTACCTTATTTATATCCAAAGGTAATGCTTTTCAGAAGTTGGTAAAAATAAAATGCTGTTAATGTCTAATTATATTACAATAACGGCTACTTAATAATGGCGTTTTAAAAACCTAAATTTGTCCCGATGAAACAGCCGGAACAATTTGAAAAAATAGTTAATAAAATAGTACAGTCTGATGACGTACACGCAAAGTGGCTCAACAGCCTTTCGATGATGGAGAATACCGGGGCCAGGAAAATCTCAAAATATGAGCACCCTGTACACACAAATATCATTGTACTTAAACATGCCGCCGAAGAAGCCCGCCATGCCTATTATTTAAAAAAACAAATAAGCAAACTTGCCAAAGATTCCTGCCCGGATTACTCCTATCCATACCTGCTCGCTCCAATAGAAAGCTACCATTACCTGCAGCAACTCGATGTCAAGGCATGCCGGTATATAAAAAACAAACTGAGCCTCGAAGGCCGCGCCTTAAAACATGGGGCTTACCTGCTGGTAACTTATGCAATCGAGGTGCGTGCAGATATGCTCTATGGCATTTACCAGGATGCCCTTACACGGAATGGTTCAAAAGTAAATGTAAAATCTATTATTGCCGAAGAGGAGGGACACCTGGAGGAGATGCAGCGAATGCTTGAGGTATTTCACCCGCAATGGCAACAGCTTGCTGAAGATATGTGTGCCGTTGAGAAAAAGCTGTTTGAACACTGGGTTTCAGCCATTGGTAAAGTTTTGCGCTACAATACGGATCTTGTAGAATAAATATGGATTTACCTGATTCCTGCCGTCATGACCGGGCATGGTTTTTGCATTGATTTCATGGAAGAAATGTGCCTGCACTAATCTTGTTTTGCTTATAATTGTCTAAAAGAATGTATTGTCATATACCAGGGCTCTCATATTATTCATCCTGTTTTGCGGGTTCTCACCTGCAAAAACACTTTTTGGGCAAAAAGTGGGCCAAACAGACAGCATCAATTTCAGCAAACTACATTTCACCCATAATAAGTTTGTCAATAATGTATTTCAGCAGGCTGTAAATTCCGTAAAAAAGACACCTGACGCGGGGCCGGATCAGAGTTATTTAAATGGTAAAAGCGAAGACCCTTATTTACCCTACCAGGGAAAGATCATCCGAAATATTTTTATAACCACTTTCAACTTTGACAGGTCTCTAAGAGACACCAACAAGCATGATAATAGCCTTGGGGCAAGGATTGGTAACCGCCTGCACAAAAGCTCCCGCAAATTTGTGATCAAAGATGACTTGTTTATCGAAGAAGATCATCCGCTAAATGCATATATGATGGCAGATAACGAAAGGTACATCCGCTCCCTGGAGTATATCAACGATGCACGTATAGTGATAGATACTATTGCAGATAATCCCGATTCTATTGACATTATCGTTTACACAAAAGATCTGTTCAGCATTGGGGGCGGCGGTGCATCCGCCGGTTTAAACCATATTAATCTTGATGCTTATGATGCCAATCTCGCGGGCATGGCCCAGCGGTTGGAGGCGACCGGGTTGTATGATTATACGCGCAGCCCCAACTGGGCTTATGGTGGTTTGTACCGTAAAGACAATGTGATGCATTCCTTTACAGACGCCACCGTGGGTTATAGTGTCATGAGCATAAGCTCGTACACACATGAAGAAGAGTCAACGGAATACCTCACGCTTAGCAGGCAGTTAGTGTCTCCATACTCACGTTTTGCGGGGGGCCTTACCATTAGCCATAATGAAGCGTACAACGTTTATTTTACTCCGCCTTCTGTATTCTACGGCTATGAATACAGCCTGTTTGACGGATGGGCCGGTTACAACATCGGCATCAACAAACTTACCGCCACAAATAACACTATCCGCGACAGAAGATTCCTTTCGTTAAGGTATTACAACCGTGATTTTACAAGAACGCCCTACCAGGTATTCAATCCAATTACCAATACGCTGAACTACGATCCCATTTATAACAGTTCGCAGGCAGTGCTGGCTCAAATGACGTTCTTCAGGCAGGACTATTATAAGACACAATATATTTATGGCTTCGGTACCACAGAAGACCTTCCATATGGGTATAATATTGCGGTAACAACGGGATGGCATAAACAACTTTCTTTACAGCGGCCATATGCAGGTCTCAATGCTTCGGATTATATTGCAACCGGCCATGGCGATTTTATCCAGTTGTTCTTGAAAAGCGGGGGCTTCCTATACAAGGATAAAGTGCAGGACGGTAGTTTTTTAATAGGCGCAACTGTTTATAGCAGAATACTTTTTCTCAACAGCACAAAGATCCGACAGTATATCAATGTAAGTTATACCACATTATATAATAAAGTTACCTATGCCCCTCTCAGCCTGAACAGCGCTTATGGCCTGGAGGGCTTTATTTCAGATTCGGTTTTGGGAACACGCAGGCTCAGCCTGCAACTTGAGACAGAGTTTTTTCTAAAGCCTAAATTCCTGGGTTTCAGCTTTTGCCCCTTTCCTTTTGCAGATTTGGCTTTGATGACTCCGGAAAACAGTCCTTACTCAAAATCCGCATTGTATACCAGCCTTGGCGGCGGCTTAAGAACCAGGAATGAAAACCTCGTTTTTGAAACGATAGAGATCAGGGCGTATTTTTTCCCCGTAGCCCCCAGCAACATGAAAGGGTTTAAGATAGTGCTCAATACTAACGTGCGCTTCAGATACACCAGCAATTATATTACCGCTCCCGATGTGGTGCAGCTTAATTAGAAAAATAGTCTTCGAGTATTGTTATAATCAATATGCTTTTTTATTTTTAGCTGTCAATATGCTTCGAAAAATCATCAGGGTTTTGGTCGTTGCGTTACCCTTAATGGCAAGTGCACAATCTTCATACAATGAAGATATGCCCGATTACCGACGGGCTTATATGCAAAGCCTGCTACGCGGCGGCCATCCTTTGAAGCACGAAGACATAGCTTATTTGAGGTTTTATGACGTTGATCCAGCATACCGGGTAAAGGCTTTTTTTGTAATTGTTACCGGTAAGAAACCATTTCTTATGAGGACCATGCATGGAGGAAAAAGCAAAGCTGTCAGGACGTACGGATATGTTTACTTCAATTTAATGGGCGCTTCGCTAAAACTTTATGTGTACCGTTTCCTGGATATGCAAAATAACGCTGACCTAAATGATCGATTGTTTATCCCGTTTACTGACCGTACCAATTACAAGGAAACATTCCAGGGAGGGAGGTATCTTGACTTATCTATTGACGACATAAAGGACGGCAGAGTGATTATCGACTTTAACAAATGCTATAACCCACATACAGCTTATCAAATGGGATATCCATACTTAGTGCCTCCCCGCGTGAATAGCCTCCGTATTGACATTAAAGCGGGGGAGAAGATATTTGGGCATAACCCAGGGTATTAACCGGTTTTATTTCTTTGCTACAGGATAAAACTTATTTTTATCTTTGCGCCCCTCAATATTTGTTTTAAGAAATGCGCGTTTTTAAATTCGGTGGGGCATCTATAGCTGATGCAGGCAGAATGGCGGCCTTATTGCCTATTATTTCGGGTGAGCAACAACCGCTTTTGCTTGTGCTGTCCGCACTTGGTAAAACTACCAACGCACTGGAAGCGATCGTAAACCTGGCATATAATGGGCAAAAGAACAGTGCACTGGCAGCGGCGCAAAAACTGGAACAAGAGCACCTGGATTTTGCCAAAGCGCTACTTAATGAAACTTTTTATGCTGAGGCAGCCATTGCGTTAAGGCAACATTTCATAGAACTGGAGCAGGCCGTGCAAACAGTTGATCCGGCGCGTTACGACTATTCCTATGACCAGGTAGTGTGCATGGGGGAGATATTTTCTTCGCGCATGTTTGCCTGCTACCTGCGGCAAAACAATGTGGCCAGCGAGTGGATAGACATCCGGACCGTCGTCCGCACAGATGATACTTACAGGGACGCTGTCGTTGACATCGAATATTCTAAACAACAGGCTGAATCGCTTATCGGCAAGCAACTAAGCCGGGGAAAGATTGTTGTCACTCAGGGCTTTATAGGCGCTACCGCCGAAGGTAAGTCCGTTACACTTGGGCGTGAAGGCTCCGACTATACCGCAGCCATTCTCGCCTCAATGTTGCAACTTGAGTCGCTGACGATATGGAAGGATGTAAACGGATTGCAAAATGCTGATCCCAAACTTTTCCCAAACACGGTGAAGATTGAAGCCATCTCATATAATGAAGTAATAGAAATGGCTTTCTACGGCGCCCAGATCATTCATCCTAAAACGATTAAACCTTTACAGAACAGCAATATACCGCTCTATGTAAAATGCTTTTTTGATAAAAGCCTGCCCGGCTCTGTAATACAGGGCGAAGCGGACCACGCCCAATATCCCCCGCTCATTGTATTGAAAGACAACCAGGAGCTGATCCAGGTAACCACCCGCGATTTCTCCTTCATCACAGAGGACAACCTCAGCAAGCTGTACAGCATTTTCCACGACCTGAAAATAAAGATCAACCTGATACAGAATGCAGCCATCAGCTTTATTGCCTGCATAGACAACCGGGAGGATAAAGTTAAGGCGCTGATACAAGCCCTGGGCAAAGACTACAAGGTGTCCAGAAATGACAATGTACACCTACTTACCATTCGTCACTATACGCCGGAGATTCTCCTGGACCTCACTAAGGACAAGCAAATACTTCTGCGCCAGGAAACGAGGAAAACTATACAAGTGGTGATGAAGTAATCAATCCCGCAGCAGATCAACCAGTTCCTGAAGTGCGAATTCCAATACTTCAATATGGTCAAAAGCCATGTCAGTAATATCTTTTACATTTACCCAGCGGGCCTCGGCAGCATCATCGTTACCTTTTACTTCATGTTCGCCTGCGTTTACAAAACCATAGTATGTAACAGATATCGTGCGGCCGCGCGGGTCCCGGCCCACTTTCCCAAAAGTGTACAACTGTTTCATGGCGGGCAGCTTCAGCCCTGTTTCTTCCTCCAGTTCCCGTATCGCAGCGGCTTCCAGTTCTTCATCATCTTCCACAAAACCGCCCGGCAAAGCCCACATCCCTTTAAAGGGATCATTCTTTCGTTTGATGAGCAGTAGTTGCAAGTGTTCTGCCCCCTTGGCGAATACCATTGCGTCCGCAGCTACTTTAATATTTTGAATGAGCATTATGTAGTTTTTAGTAGCCGGGATTAAGGAAAATATACTATGCGAAAAACGCGTCAGCGCTCATTCGCGACTTATCAACCAATCAACTTATCAACTGGTCAATTAGTGCTTGAATAACCTGAAAATATCGAGCCCGTTAGCATATACCATTAGTGTGAGCAACAGCACCAGCCCCACCGTAGTAGCGCGCTCCATTACCTTTTCGCTCACCTTTCTGCCTGAGATCATTTCAAACAACAGGAATATCACGTAGCCGCCATCAAGGCCGGGTATAGGCAGCAGGTTCATGAATGCCAGTATAACAGAAATAAAAGCAGTGAGCATCAGGAATTTCTCCATGTCAAACTCTGCGGGAAATATTTTACCAAAGGTGATGATACCACCCACACTCTCGCTTGCCTTTATTTCTTTGGATGTAAAAATAAGCCTGAACTGACGCAGGTAATTAGTGAACTGCTCATAAGTAAAAGTAAAGCCCTTCGGTATAGCTGTAAAAACGGAGTATTTTATCTTGTCCATCTTAAAAAACCGGTCCATGTCAAAAACCTGGTGAAATCCTAACGTCTTATCTGCAGGCACGGTTCCATTAAGTGTCGTTTCTTTATTGTCGCGGATAACGGTGACACTAATAGGCATTCCCACCAATGACTTCTTAATACTGTCAAACTCATCGAAGAACCTGACCGGAATATTATTTACGGCCACTATACTGTCTCCATGGGTTAAGCCCATCCTGGCGGCCTCTGTTCCCTTGGCCACATCGTCAACTATTGCCGGGAAACGGGGCACAATAAACGTGCCTTTCTCCCCATTGATGATCGCATGCACTGTACCTGCCTTTATATCAATATTTATATTTTGCCCGTCACGCACTACCTGAAGTGTTTTGCCCTCATCCAGCACTATGGATGGCACTATCTTCTCAAACCTTACCACTGGCTTGCCATCAATGGCTGTGATCATATCGCCGTTATGAAGGCCTATAGATTTGCCCAAACTGTCCACCATTATACCGTATTTCGCATTCTGGACCGGGAGGTACTCCTCCCCATAAACGCTGAAAACAATCATGTAAATGACGACAGCCACCAGCGTGTTCACAATGATACCTCCCAGCATTATGAACAAGCGCTGCCACGGTTTCTTCGAGCGGTACTCCCAGGGTTGAGGGGGTAGTGCCATTTGCTCTTTATCCATGCTCTCATCCACCATGCCCGATATCTTCACGTAGCCGCCGAGTGGAAACCATCCTATGCCATATTCCGTATCGCCTTTCTTCTTTTTGAAAAGAGAGAAGTTAAGCAAACCGGAGAAAGGAAAAAGAAAATCGAAGAACAAGTAGAATTTTTCTACCCGCGTTTTAAACAGCTTTGCAAAAAAGAAGTGCCCGCCCTCGTGCAATACAATAAGTAATGACAAGGCCACAAACAACTGCACCACCTTTACGCCGGTGCCTGACATTAATAAAACTGAAAGTAAGGTCATATGTTAAAAGTTAAACCCCCGGCCCCTAAAGGGGGGTACTATAGTCAAGGCAATTGGGGGCTTTGTCCTTTTTTTGATCTTCTTTTTATTTTTTATACTAGTTTTAATCTTTATTCGAAAGCCAAATATCTTAGCATAAAGCGCTCCCCCTTTAGAGGGCCGGGGGGTTAATAAATGGACAACTGGCTTTTCTTAATAAATTCCATAGCATACTCCCTTGCTTCGGTATCGCTCGCCTTATAGTCGTCCAGCGTGGGGTGCTCCACAAATGCCACGCTCTCCAGCGTTTTTTCTATCATCTCACTCATTTCCAGGAATCCTACCTTGTTTTGCAGGAAGGCATGCACCACCATTTCATTTGCCGCGTTGAGCACACAGGGTGCGTTACCCGCACGATACAAAGCCTCCTTAGCTATGGCAAGATTTCGGAACGTTTTATAATCCGCCGGCTCAAATGTGAACTTAGGAAAATCTTTGAAGTCAAGCCGTTTATAGTCATTATGCACACGGTTGGGGTAGGCGATTGCGTATTGTATCGGCAAGCGCATATCCGGTAGGCCCAATTGGGCTTTAATAGAGCCATCAGTAAACTGCACCATTGAGTGGATGACGGATTGAGAGTGTATGATCACATCAATCTGTTCATTCCGGAGCCCAAAGAGCCATTTGGCCTCTATGATCTCCAATCCTTTGTTCATCAGCGTGGCGCTGTCAATGCTGATCTTTGCGCCCATGTTCCAGTTAGGGTGCTGTAATGCATGGCTCGCCTTCACATTCACTAAATAGTTAGGTTTGCGGCCCAGAAACGGCCCGCCGCTCGCCGTCAGTATCATCTTTTCTACCTTGTTCAGGTCCTCACCTACCAGGCACTGGAAAATGGCAGAGTGCTCACTGTCCACCGGTATTATCGTCACGCCCTTTTCGCGCGCACGCTGCATCACCAGTTCCCCGGCTACAACCAGGGTTTCCTTATTGGCAAGGGCTATTCGCTTGCCCGCAT
>Ga0206890_1099_pt1 | contig 26759 bp, 12 predicted proteins | sample Alteio_BWOrgHeat_58_FD_152960 | JGI IMG/M metagenome (GOLD analysis project Ga0206890, IMG submission 152960) | Enriched cells from forest soil in Barre Woods Harvard Forest LTER site, Petersham, Massachusetts, United States - Alteio_BWOrgHeat_Nextera6 ... | reverse complement strand
GGGCACCACAAAGCGTGGAAACGAAAGGTCTGTTTCCGCGCTCAGGTTATAAATATTTGGTTCCTTTACCACGCCGCTATACTGCTCCTCAAAGCCGCCGCTCACCTTTACTAAAAGCTGTTCCCCGCCTTTGAACATATTCCTGTCTTTCCAGCTAACGCTGCCGTTTGTGCCTGCCCTATCGTCGTTCTGCGTGATGGCGCCGACCTGGAACTGCAGCGACCTTTTAGGATATGGTGTGAGATAGTAATAGACATCTAACAGGGAATCGCCCGCCCGCTGATAGCGATTTTTAACAAACTTAAATACGCCCATATTTATCAGCCTTTTCAGCGTTAAATTCTGGTCGTCGAGGCTGTATTCATCTCCCTTTTCAACGATAATAGCCTTTGTCAGTAATTCCGGCTTGTAATCCTTGCCGATATCAATGATGTTGTAATTGCCCACTTTCACGGCGTTGGCTTTGGTGGTGTCCTCGCCCTCGCCATGCAGCTTGTAATTGGTGTATATGTAAATGTCGTTAACGAAATAGGCTTCGTAAACTTCTTCCGGTATCTCCTTTTTCTTCAGTTTTAGGTACATGTTCACCTTATGGTCACCAATAGAACTGTCCACAATGTCAAGAATGTAGTCCGGTTTAAAAAAGAAGTAGCCTGATTCTTTCAGTTCTGCATCTATCCTTGATCGTTCTCCTTTTATCAGCTCCAGGTTGTAAGGTGCGCCCGGTGTTAATAAGGTTTTCGAGAATTGGCTGTCTATCTTATTTGAAATTTCACTGCTGTCCTTTTCAAAGTAAACCTTGTTGATCTTGTATTGCGGGCCTGTAGCCACCTCAAATACCGCTGTGGCTTTCTTCTTTTTGTTTGTGTCGATTTTTGCCGAGACAGAGGCGCCAAAATAACCCCTGTTCTGGAGGTAATTCACCATCAGTCCCTTATTGTAATTCAGATTAACACTGCTTGTCGATACCGGAGGTTCGCCCACTTTATTGCGCAGCCAGCGTCTCAGGCCTTTTTTCTTCTTGGTATCGCCTGCGAGATTATAGATGGAAAGCTTTAGCCGTACGCCAAGTGTTTTGCTGTTTGTCTTTGGCCTTACGCCGGCTGCAAGGTCATTTTCCAATGATTTTCGTTCTTTCTTCTTTTCAACTTCATGATCCAGTATATGTACTTTGCTTCCCCTGAACAGGCTTTCCCCGGTAGGCAAGTGCCTGCTGTTACTGCATGCGGTAAGCAGCAAAGCAAAGAAGACGAAGAGTATGCCGGATATTGTTTTGACCATGCTGCTTAGATACACCTACTGGGTTTTTTCGTTAGACTGCTGTTTCTTCTTTTTTTGAAAAACCTCTTTAAAGTGATTGTAATCAAGGTTTACAATAAAGTCAACGCCCGTTTCTGTTACAAATCCCTCCAGTACCCCTTCGTCATAGTTCTTCCTGTAAATTCGTGTGGTATATTTTCCATCGGCGGTTAACAAATAATCTGCGGCAAGGTTAGAGGGCACTAAAGTGCTGCCCTGGTTCTGGGTAGTCTGCGGCCCCTGTAGCTCAAAGTCGTTACCCACAGTCAGTTTCAGGCGGTCATTAAGCAATGTCTTTGAGGCGGCCAGGTTAAGGTCGGTGCGCTCCTGCAGGCTTCCCGTTGTGTAGTCGTCGGTAGTGGCAAGGTCGGCTGAAATATCTACACCTTTCACGAGTTTTCCAGCAGCCTGGTTCAGTTGCTCGCCTATAAAAGTGCTCACACTCTGAAGAGCCATATTACTGTATGTGCTCGATGCGCCGGAAGTAAATGGGTCGTCAGACACGAACCGTCCCAGTATCAGCGCGGCAAATACCTGTTTGTTCAGGTCGGCAGTGTCTGCACGCACCTGGCTCAGTTTTCCCTGTATCAGCTCTACCTGGTCTGCCGAAATCGGGTACACCCCGTTCTCCGGCAATTCCACATCGAAGGTCAGTGATGGTGTCAGCACCTGTCCTTTCATATAGAGGTCCACGTTAAATGGCAGGCTCTGTTTATAATAATTCAGTTGCGACTGGTCAGTAACTTCATTCTCTACGAGGTCAAATGGCGGGATCCGTGCGGTGTAAACCGCCGTCACATCAAGATCTGTGCCCTTAACGGGGTCGCCACCAAAGGAGATGGTGCTGCCGTCTTTGATAGCGAATTTTCGTTTTACAAAGTTATAGTTCAATTGATAGGTGCCGCTGTGCAGCTCATAGCTGCCATTCAGCGTTATTGCACCGCCGGGGGTTATTGCTGCATTTATAGATGCATCTCCCTTTACGCTCAAAAAGTCGCCGGAGGCCTTGTCAATGATCAGCGTAAACTGTGCGTTCTTATCTACGGTTATATTCACATTAATGTCCGATCCAGCCGCCAGCTTATGCCTTTTTACAGTGTCTTTCTTTTTCGGCACAAGTACATTTAGCCGCCCTGTATCCCTCATGTTTTTGAAAACAACAATACCCTCGCTGCTTTCTATCTGCGGCGTGCTTTCAGGTGTCACAAAAGTGAAATTCGTTCCTTTCAGGATGTGCAGGTCACCCTCTATTTTTGGGGTGGAAGGCGTGCCTTTTATGTCCATCTTTGTAGTCAGCAGGAAATCCCCATAGAAGTCTTTATTGTCTTTTGCGGTAGAGTGCAATGCGCGCCAGTCTTTGGCATTTATAGTCAGGTCCAGTTCCGGGTTAGTAAGTTCCGTAGTATTTATGCTTCCGGTCAATACTGCCTTATTATCGGCGCTGTCATGCAGGGTAAAGTCGTTGAAAGAAATGGTGTTGCTGGTAAATTCAATTTTCTCCGCGGGCATCCTGAACATCGCGTTCAGCTGGCTTATGGTGGTAACCAGGTTGTCGGTTTTCAGTTCGCCTGTTATTTCCGGTGCTGATGCAGTGCCCTGAATTTTAAGCTTGCCCCGCAGAAAACCTGTGCTGTTCCTGATCTGGTGCATGGCGATAGCTTCAAAACTTTGCACGGCTAAAGCATGTACATCAAGATCAAAATTAAAGTCATTGCCGTTGGAAGGCTCCGTATAATAAGACCCGGTGAGCGCTATGTCGTTGCCCTTGCCATTAAGGTTCAGCCTGGTATCCAATGTATTGTCCTGTTTATTATTCACCTGCAGCTTCAGGTCGCCGAGTGTATCGCCCAGTACGGAAAGGTTCTGTATTTGCAGGTCGCTGGTTATTTGTGGTGATGGGGTAATCCGGTCTAATGAAATGTTCCCTCCAAGCACGCCATTGGCCAGCAGCGTGTCGTGCGAGCTCATAATATCCGTCACGTTTGAGAGCAGGAAGTTCGTAATATCCACCTTTATCGGGGTATTGATTTGCGGAGTGGCGCTGTTAGCTTTTATATACTGGCTGCCATTGCTGATCGAAAAGTTCTGGATATAGAATCCGCCCTTAGCCAGTACGATGCGGTTGGGCTCGGCTACGTCCCATTTGTCATAGTTCAGTTTCAATCCCGGCTCCAGCCTGACAATTTGCGTATCGCCGGCCTTGGTCATATTAGCGGCGAGGGCAAACCTTTCCTTCCGCCCCTGGTCCGAAAAACTAATGCTTGTTGTGATCTCATCCTTGCCAAGGTCCCCATGAATGTCAGCATAATAAAGCGAAAAAGACTTCTGGCTGATCTGGTCTACAGTCACTTTATAAGTAAATGCAGAATCACTCCCCAGGACATGCACTGCGCCATTTGTAATAACCGTTGACCCGTATTCTACATCTGGCATCAAAATATTCAGACTTAAGTTCTCAGGAGTCAGGCTACCATCTACATGAATGGAATCGAAAGAAGTTAGTCCTGGCAGCAGGCTGTGCAGCATCGGTCTGTCAACAATATGCGCGATTATTTTCAGGTCATAGTCATTAGGTATAGTAGTGGTGTCTTTCGGTTTTTGTTTAGCTGATGCTTGAGTAGTGCTATTTATGTTCCCAGCCAGGCCTTTTTTTGTACTGTCTTTTGGCGGAAAAGTGTAATGTCGGTTTATATGATCTTCTATAATGGCCGGCAGCTTGCTCAGCGGCGTTTTGCCGGTTATAGTGGCCTGCATCATGCCCAGATCGGCAATGATGTATTGACCTGTATCCGCACTCGGGCGAGATATAATATACATGCTGTCTAAGTAATACCGTTTGTAGTTCGCATTAATGATGGGTTGCGCCCAGGTGAAGGTGCCCCGCGGATAGTCAGGGTTCAGTTCCGGGAAATCAACGTGAATAATGCCCCGTGCCCTGAAGTCAGAGCTATATAATTTCAGTGCCTGGAAGTCCATACTGTCCAGCATAATGTCTGCCTTTACGGCGGCATACTTGCCTGTAAAATCGCCATGCCCTTTCAAGTGCAGTTGCAGGTTGGTATCCACCGCTTTCAGGGATATGTCGCCTTGCCGGTTGGCAACGTTGCCGTTCACCGTTATGTCATGATACCTGTAGCCTTTCACAAAGGCCGAGCTGATTCCGCCATCCGCACTCGCGTTCATCGTTTTAAAATCAAAGCTCTGTCCCCTGATATTCATATCCATCGAGATCATCCCCATCAGCGAGTCTTTTTTAAGGATGCGGCCCACATTCAGTCCCTCAGTTTTTATCGCCATGTCATAGCGTTCCTTATTCTTGCCGGGCGACATCGCCAGCGTACCTTTCACATACGCCACGCCATCGGTGCTGGCAAAGTACAAATCTGTTTTATAGTCCATTTCTGTACCGGATATTTGGCCTGTCACACCGAATTTATCCGGCAGCCGTACGGGCGATAGCATGGTGTCGGGCACTAATTCCGCCACATCCTTTGCGGAAGTTTGAAATGTGGTGATGTGCAGGTTATAGCTCAGGTTTTTTGGCTCGGGCAGCCCGCTCAGCCGGCCATTCAGTTCTACCTGGGTATTGTCCATTCCCGCTGCATAGAAGTGGGAAATGTTCAGGTTGTTCAGAAAGCCATCCATGGTAGCCTCCAGCTTAAAATGCCCGTTCTTATACTTTTTGAAGATCTGCTGAGTGCGAAGCTGCGGTACAAATACCAGCACATCCTCCGATCCCAAAATACTGTTTTTCAGATTGATGTTGAGTTGCATCGTCTGCATCCGCTTTTGCATGGCAGCCAGGGACGGATAGTGTATTTCCACATGGTCTTGCAAAATGGTACCCGGTGTTTGCAGGTATAGGTTGCCGAGTGTGGCCCCTTGTGGATTATAATTAAACACCGTTCTCAACTCCCTTACGTCAAACCCGCATTGTTCTCTTCCGGAAAAATGTTTTACATCTCCTGCAATGGTATCTGAAGTGTACAGGAAATTCCTCATGGCCAGGTCCATGTTTTGAAAATACATATGGGAATAGTCCATGCCATAAGGCTGCCGGGGCGCATTATCATTGTCCATTTTAAAATTGACGCCGGCAAGCTCCATATCATTGGCCGTGACATGCCAGCCTTCGGTAGTGTCTTTTTTTATTACTGTGTCCACAAAGGAGGGTGGGGTGGCCAGCTTGCCCATATCCACCACCACACTCGAATTTATCATCGCCAGCTTTTTTATATCCACCAGGTTATCCGCCAGTCCGAATTTCTTCAATTGCAATTGTGCTTTGCCCAGGTTCAGCCCAAATAAAATTTCGTTCACGCTGTTGTTATATTGGAACCCGATTCGTTCCAAGCTCACGTTGTCAGCGATCAGCTGAAAATCCGCTTTTGTAGTATCCGTTGATTTAGGCAGATAGGAGGTATCCTGCGAAAACCTGGTTTCTAATCCCGCCACCGAAAGGTCTTTCACATGAAAGATCATTTTGTCCAGGTCCACCTTTTTCATCCGCAGGTCCAGGTGGTCCAGGTTCACCAGCAGGCGCATGCCCCCTGTATAATCATCAAAGCGTATATGTATGTCATCAAATTTTACCCTGTCCAGCGAAATGCTCATTGGCGCACTTGTGTCTTTTGCTTTTTTAGGAGCCGCAGGTTTATTCCCTGTAAACGCCGTGATGATATAAGAAAAGTTATATGTGGTATCCGGCAGGTTTCGGTATATATGGGAGTGTACGCCGCTAAAGATCAATTGCTGCACGTCCACTTTTTTGTGGAGCAACTGCATCATAGCCAGGTCTATCTTCAGTTCTCCGGCGGCAAGCAGCGTGTCGCGTCTTTGGTCTAGAAACAGCACATTATCCAGCACAATAAACTTGGGTAGCCCATAACCCAGGTGTCCTATCCGCACCTCCGTTTTCAGTTTATTCCTCAGATAAGCCTCGGCCTTCCCGCGCACAAAATTCTGCCCCTCCGGTGTGTTCAGGTACACAACCGCGCACAGCAGTAAGAATATTACACTGCATATAATGTATAATGTGATTTTAAGGACTTTACGCATGCGCAGTATATAGCTTATAAAAACTGTACCCGATTTCCTAAAGGCCCGCTATAAATAATAAATATTGATCATTCGTAACGCAAAAAATAACAACCACCTGCTAAATAAAATTTATTTTTTCGCCCAGGCAAGCCGCATTATTTCTCCGTACGAACAGGTCCTGTGTTGCGCCGCCCTTATCCCGCCACAAAAAGTAAAGGTCGCCCCCATGCCCTTTACATGGCTTACAAATGGTTTGTCAATTTATATTCTACTCCCCTATCTCTTCCGGCGTTTGGGTATTGGCCGCCTGATAACGGTGAATGTAAAACTTATTGGCAACATCATCCTTCAATATTTCAGTTTTGAACTCATGCGCCGTGACTTCAATATTTTTGACGAAAAACAAAAACCGGAACTCTCGTTGCCCCCACTGAAAGATACCTGCTTTTATTTACAAGGAGAAGTTAGCGTAAGCAGGTTAGCCAGGCTGCTCACACGTTATCGAAGTTTCCTGCGACGGCAAATCTAGCCACTGAAATGGAATTTGGGCAGAATATGGGAATCTTACTGTGGCCCGCTCATCTACTCTGCCAATAAGTAACTAAATTGACATGACGTTCCAAAACGGCTTACTTGCATTGAAGCCAAATCCATTCGCATATTTCTTCCAATAATTCATTTCTCTACAGCGCCTCTACTGCGGTCAAAGTTCTTAAGGGATAAACTGCGAGTAATTGTTGCCATTTCTCTATTGCCCGAACACCCGGAAATGCAGACAGGTATATTCTGATATGAATATAATATTATTATGTATTTATGTCCGCACAGTACAAAGACGACTCTAACCAAAACTACTAAATTGCTGAAAAAGCTGTATTAACAAAACAGGTTGCCTTTTTAGAAGCAACCTGTTTATTTTGAAACTAAATGGTTTATCAGTATTTGACCACTTTCACTTTCTTCACTTCGTCACCTTGTCTTACTTCTATGATATAGATGCCCGGAACGAGCTTCTGGCCTATGATAATATTTGATTCTACAGACTGGCCGGGTTTTGCCTCCATTACTCTGCCGGTAACATCATACACAACTACGTCTACGTTATCCATAAGGTTGCTTTGTACTTTTACATTCACCTCGCTGTTAAACGGATTGGGGAATGCATTAACCGTTAGCTCATTAATCACGACAGCCTTCTCATCATCTTCCCCTGATTCCCTGCCCGATGTCGAGCATGTGCTGCCTATGGGGCCGAGGTGGTCTGAAGGGCAATGGGACGGCAAATGAGTTAACACCTGTGCGGGAGTGAGGGAAAGCGTTACAGGTGTACATTCATAAGCATGACATAAAAGTACATGGCCGGAATGACTATGGTCAACAGCGTCTATCACGCAAATAGATACTGTACACGTAGTAGTGCAGCCGTCGCTGTTGGTAATGGTTACCACATAAGTAAAATGCCCCGCCAGTGTTGCCGTGAATACCGGGTTGCTGATGTGTACATTGCTCAGGTTACTTGTGCCGCTGGCAGATGACCATAGGTAGGTAAACCCGCTGCCACCGGTTGCTGTTGCGGCAAGCGTTACCGTTTGCGGGCCGTAGCCGAGGTAAATATTAGTAGGGACTCCTCCTGTATATACCGTGGTCCCAGGAGTAGCTGTTATAGCACAGGTGAGCGCTGCGGGCTGTGTGACGGTGTAGGAACCCGAAGCGACGCAGCCATGAGCGTCCGTAATGGTTACCCCATACGTTCCTGCTGCCTTACCGGAAAGGCTGGATGTTGTAGCGCTGCCGGGGCTCCACAAATAAGAATAAGCAGGGGTGCCGCCAGTAACAGTGGTCGTGATCTTGCCATTGTCTCCACCATAGCAGGTTACATTGGTGACAGAGCCGCTGAGGCTAAGTGCAGACGATGGTTGAGTAATTGTATAAACACCTGTCGCGTGGCACTCGCCATTTGTAACAGTAACGGTATAAGTGCCTGCGGGTTTGCCGGTAATGCCTGCCGAAGAACTGCCGCTGCAGGACGAGCCGCTCCATGAGTAAGTGTAAGACCCGGAGCCGCCTGCTACTGCGACGGTAATGCTGCCGTTACTGCCACCGTGGCAACTAACATTGGTAATCGTGGGCGTCAAAGTTAACCTGATAGGCGCTGCTGTTACCGGTGCACTTGACGAACTGGTGCAACCGGATAATGACTGGGTAGCCCAATAGGAACCTGATGAAGTTACCGTGAGCGGATTACCGCTGCCTGCGGGGCTCCATGTAACGGTTGCACCTGATACGCTGCCTGCAGCAGTTAATATTGAGGAACCGCAATTGTTCACGACAGTTACTGTTGGGGTGGCAAGAGGCGTAGTAGTGAGGCTTTCAGTGTATGTAGCGGTAGCGCTGCATCCGTCAGAGCCGGTTCCGGTTACAGTGTAAGCACCTGCGGTGGTTACCGTACGGGTGCTGCTTATTGCACTGCTGCCTGACCATGTATAAGTAGATGCGCCAGACGCCGTTAATGTGGCTGAAGTAGCTGTGCAGGTCAGATTGTTACTTGATGATATGCTTACGGTTGGTAACGTGCTTATGCCTACGGTTACTGACGCCTGGGCCGGCGAGCCACAGGTGCCGGTTACATAAGCATAATAAGTGCCCGGGCCTACTGAAATTGAGCTGCCAGTGCCGAGGTTAGTGCCACTGCCACCTGAGCCAGTATACCAGGTTACCGTAGCGCCGGAACCTGTAACGCCATTGGCCGTTATCGTTGTAGTGGTTCCCGGGCATATCGGGCTGGATGCTGCTGTGGCAGATGTGATACCCACATTTGTATAGGCGTTTATGGCTAAAAAATCAGATGTAGAGCCACATGTGCCGACTACATAGGCTAAATAATCACCCGGGCCAGCTGTTATTGTACTACTGCTGCCTATGTAAGTAGAACTGCTGCTGCCGGACAGAGGAGTATAAAACCAGTCCAATACTGCCCCTGTACCTGAAAAGCTTGCTGTTATAGTCGTAGTAGCTGATGGGCATATTTCGCTAGATGCGGGAATAACCGAAGCGAGGCTGACATTTGTATATGCGCCTATCGTTACTGATGCTTCCGCTGTTCCGCAGGTACCTGTTACGTATGCATAATAGACCCCGGGGCCTACTCCTGTCAATGGATTGCCGCTGCCGAGGTCAGCGCCTGTTCCGCCTGAGCCAGTATACCAGGTTAAGGATGCATCGGCGCCAACAACACCACTCGCTGTTATAGCCGTTGTAGTTCCGGGGCATACCGAGCCGGACGCGGCTGTGGCAGATGTGATGGCGGCCACGGCATTATCTGTGATGCTTGAAGCGGCTGTAGCGGTGCAGCTATTGCCATCGGTGTATGTGTAAGTATAGCTGTAGGAACCAGGTGTGCTATTACTATATGGATTAGCTACACTCCATGTGCCACCCGATGGCGCGCCAGCCAAAGTAACGGTTGAGCCTGCACACACGCTTACATTCCCCGCAGTAACCGTTGGTAATGGATTGATAATAACAGTTGCGTTGCCTGTCATAATGCTGCTGCAGGAAGTAGTGGTATTAGCAGCTACCACAGTGTAGGTTCCGGCTGCTGTCTGAAAGCCAAAGTCCAGGATGCAGCCACCAGGAAGTGAACTTACGGGCGTTGCGCCATTCATGAGCTCATAGCTGATACCCGCATCAGAATTACTTAGTCCCACATCTACGCCGGTGCCACCGGAACAGTAGCTGCCGCCGCCGGTTACGGTATAGGCAGATGGCGTAGGATTGACTGTCACATCAAAACTTACTGAAGAACTACAACCGGCATTTGTCGCTGATACAGTATATATGTTCACGCCACTTGCCGCCGGGCTGAGCATGGTAGTATTGCAGTCGCTTGTGCAGGAGATAGTTGAAGGGCCAGACCATGCAAAATCACTTGCCGGCAATGACATTGAATCGGCGGTGACTACCACATTATCCACTGCCCAATAATAACCGAAAAACGAATAGTAGAACCAACGCAATGTCAGGCTCGGCTGATTAAGGCTGCCTGGTGGCAATGGGATAGTTAAAGTAGGAACAGACGCCGACCATGCAGTTGTTCCAACAGAAGTATTTAATAAATTGTATAACTGCGTCCACGTGGCCCCGTTATCTACGGAATAATCGATCTCCGCATAACGATCCCAGTGTGAGGCTGATACGATAAAAGTGTTGAGCGTAAGCGCAGCAGCGGTATATCCAACTGTCGAAAATGCCGGAGAGATCAGCGAGGTAACCGTGCCGGCGCTGCCGATGCCATCGTAGTTCGGATCTGCATAAGCAAAAGGTGTTCCATCGCCAGGCACCGAAATATCGGAATAAGAAGCATCCGTTACGGTCCAGTTTCCTGCGGGAGTCGGCGCACCGGGGCTTGAAATAGTCCATGTACCGCCCACTTGGCCTGCCAGGCCATCATTGAAGTTCTGGGAAAGCAGCACAGTGTTTACAGGAACGGATGCTGAGGCGATTGCAGTAGCCGTGCCACCCTGGCAGATGGGAGCGATTGGGAGAACGGCCAGTGATGGGTATGGATTAATTACCAATGAGGTAGAGGCTGATGTATTGCCACAATAACCGCCGCTTGTTGTTAGTATTAAGTAAACCGGTGAAGACGAACCGGCAGACGCCGTATAGGTTGTGAGATTTGGCGTCAGGCCGGTTAAATTGTCCGATGAAAATGTCCCGCCTGCGCCGCCGTCATCCCATATTGCTGATGTAGCAGCGCCGCCAAATCCACCGCTTAAGGCTGCCGTTGTACCGCCCTGGCATATTGCAGCAACCGGGTTAACACTTACTATAGGGTTTGGATTCACTACCAACGAAGTAGTTGTTGAAGTATTTCCGCAGGAACCACCACTTGTAGTCAGAGTTAATGTAACCGGTGAAGACGAACCGGCAGATGCTGTATAGGTTGTGAGATTTGGGGTAAGGCCGGTTGTATTGTCGGATGAAAATGTGCCACCTGCATCGCCGTCAGACCATGTTGCTGCTGAAGCGCCGCCGCCAAATGACCCTCCTAAGGCTGCCGTTGTGCCGCCCTGGCATATTGCAGCAACCGGGTTAACGCTTACGGTGGGATTCGGATTCACTGTTAATGAAATAACTGTCGATGCATTTCCGCAGGGGCCGCTGCTTGTTGTCAGTCTTAAATAAACCGGTGAAGACGAACCGGCAGACGCCGTATAGGTGGTGAGATTTGGTGTAAGACCGGTTAAATTGTCAGATGAAAAGGTACCGCCTGCTCCGCCGTCATCCCATGTTGCTGATGTAGCGCCGCCGCCAAATCTGCCGCCTAAGGGGGCCGTTGTGCCGGCCTCGCATATAGCTGCTACTGAAGAAACGCTAACTGTCGGCAATGGATTAACCGTTACCGGCAATGAAGTAGAAGACGAACCGCAACCAACTCCACTTGTTACTGTATAAGTGATGTTGGCTACGCCACCTGCGCTGCCGCCTACGCCATATACTTCACCGCCGCCGTCGGCATCAATATTGGCTATTGAATAATTACTGCTGCTCCAGCTTCCTGTTCCATTGGCTCCGGTAGCATCGGCATAAAAAATGGCGTATCCTGTGCACACACTCTGAGTGCTGCTTGTAATGGCGCCTGCTATTGGATTTGGATTCACTACCAATGAAGTAGTTGTTGATGTATTACCGCAGGAACCACCACTCGTTGTCAATGTTAAGGTAACCGGTGAAGACGAACTGGCTGATGCTGTATAAGTTGTGAGATTTGGCGTAAGACCAGTTAAATTGTCGGATGAAAACACACCTCCCGCTCCACCATCAGACCAGGTAGCTGATGTCGCGCCGCCGCCAAATGACCCGTTTAAGGCTGCTGTTGTGCCACCCTGGCATATCGCAGCAACCGGGTTAACACTCACTGTAGGATTCGGATTCACTGTCAACGAAGTGAAGGTAGATGCATTACCGCATGAACCACCACTCGTAGTCAGTGTTAACGTAACAGGGGAAGACGAACCGGTTGATGCTGTATAGACCGTGAGGTTTGGTGTAAGGCCAGTTAAATTGTCGGATGAAAATGTGCCGCCTGCATCGCCATCAGACCATATGGCTGCCGTTGCGCCTCCGCCAAATGCACCTCCTAAGGCTGCTGTGGCCCCCCCCTGGCATATTGTAGAAACCGGGTTGACACTTACCGTTGGATTCGGATTTACCACCAAAGTAGTAGAGCCTGATGTATTTCCGCAGGAACCCCCGCCCGTTGTCAACGTTAACGTGACCGGTGAAGACGAACCGGCTGTGGCCGTATAGGTTGTAAGATTTGGTGTAAGACCGGTTAAATTATCGGATGAAAAGGTGCCACCTGCGCCGCCGTCATCCCATGTGGCTGATGTGGCGCTGCCGCCATAAGAGCCGCCTAAGGCTGCCGTTGTGGCGCCCTGGCAGATCGCCGAAACCGGGTTAACAGTCACCGAGGGGCCGGCAGCTACCGTTACCGGAGCTGTAACGGTTGCAGAGCCGCAGGAGCTGGTGGTATAAGTGTAGGAGACAGTTGCAATGCCCGCCTGGAGGCCAGACACATTTCCGTCGTCATCAACGACCGCTACCGATGAGTTGCTGATACTCCAGGTTCCACTACCACCGAGTGGATTAGGGAAGGGTTGATAGTTTATTGATGATCCCACGCAGACCGTTGAACTCGGGAAGTAGTTTAAACTCGTTGGCACCTCCTCCACTATTACTGTAAGAGTGCCGCAGCTTCCTGGTGTAGTCAGGCAGCCCCCTTCACCCCTGGCATAATATGCCGTAGTTCCAACAGACGGGTTATCATGGGCTGTAGTTCCCGTACCCAGAGAATAATCGCCGCAGCTGAAGGCATACCAGTGCCAATAGGCAGCGCCATTGAGGGAGCCGCTGGCGATACTCAAAGTAAAGCCATCAGTAAACATGCTCTCACAATAAGGGTTGGCGGTACTTGAAATGGTAGGCGCAGTAGGGGCAACGCACGCAGGCCGAGTAATGATTACATAGCCATTCCCTGCCCGGTAGCCCGGTGTGTGCGTAACTGCTGTAACATAGGTTGGATTTGTATAGGAACTTCCACCGCCGCCGCCGCCGACCGAGCCGCTGCCACCACCATAATAGCCGCCGCCACCGCCGCCGCCGTCGTAGTATGGGGAACCTCCGCCATTGCCCCCTTTGTATTTTAAGCCGTTCACACTGCCACTGCCCCCAGCCGATTGAGTACCCCCATTTCCGTGAGAAACAACACCCGCACCGTTGCCACCGGTAAGGCCACCGCCAGCACCGCCCGTGCATGAAGGTCCATCGTACGCCCCACCGCCACCACCACCGGCAATGATAATCGAATCGCCGCCAGTAATAATATAGGAAGCACCTCCTCCCCCTCCACCTGTATATGAATCCGTCGTTAATGATGTACCGTTGCCGCCGCCGAGATATCCACCAGGGGCAGTTGCCGCAGTAGTTTGGGTAGTACCCGCCCCTGCCACAATTATACTCAACACCTGCCCAGCCGTTACGGACAGGGAGCATACTACTCGTCCTCCCAACCCTCCAGCCCAAGCGGAACCGCCCGAACCACCATCACCACTACCTCCTGCACCCCCAGCCATATCTATTGTAAAGGTTCCGGTGACGGGTACGGTGTAGCTTTGTACGCTGCCTGTATAATTGAAGGTAGATGATTGCGCCAGGGCCCTGACGCTGAATAATAAAATAACCAGAAATGGTAGAATGTGACGCTTCATATTTTTCTTTTTAAAAATTTTAGTAACAGCTCTAAGAATAAATTGAGTTTGCAGATGCAAGCTAAAAACACGCTTTTTTCTTTTTTGAAAAATGTGCTGAATGCGCCCGGCAATGTTCTGGGAACGCCATTTTATGTTCTAAACAGAATTAGAGGAAAACGTATTTGAAATGAATTGGCAGCCTTAAATTACGGCAATAAAGAAAGCAGGATCTGAGAAAATCAAGAAAGACTCAAATAACGTGGAGCGATTTCAGCAGCTCCTCCCGGCAGTTTTTGGACAAAGGAACTTCTAGCTGCTGCGGCAGCAGGATGGTGGAAGTATTTATTTTTTCAACTTTATTTATGTTGACCACATAGCTCCTGTGCACACGGATGAACTGCGACGCATCAAAACCTTCAAGGAATTCCTGCATGGATGAGCGCACAAGATATTTTCTTTTTTCTGTGTGCACAGTGACATACACATGCTCACTCGATAAATAGAGAATGTCGTCAAAACGAACTTTATGAAAGTAATCGCCTTCTTTAATGAATAAAGAGTCACGCACCTGCCGCCCTGCCGCCTTTGTGGCATCGGGAACAACGACCTTGTTCTGGTGATTAAAATTGTAAACAGCGACCTCTATAGCTGTATAAAGATCTTCTTTTTGAAAAGGCTTTACAAGGTATGCATTGGGGAGCGTTTCCCTCGCCCTGGCCACCGTATTGACGTCGCTGCTTGCTGTAAGAAAAATAAAAGGAATATCAAAATTGGCCCTGATATATTTTGCCACATCTATGCCATCGCGCTTGCTCCCGATATTTATGTCAAGGATTGCGAGCTCTGGTTTGCAGGTTTCCAGCATTTCTATCGCTTCTTCATAGGTGCCGCAAGGGTCGGCGCAATCATAACCCAGGCCCACCAGCAATGCCTGCAGGTCGTCGGCAATGATCACCTCATCTTCAACCAATCCGATTCTTATCTTTCCCATAGCAATGAAAACCAAAGCAAATTAAACATACCTCCCACGCCAGCCAATAACAAAAAACGTTTTTATTGTTATTAAGTTGTTATTCTCAAAATACATTTTTTTCTTTAAATGAGATGAAAAAACAAGCGCCTAAATGATTTTTTTCGTATTTCACATTGCCATGCAATTGTTTGCTTAGCCTGCCCACCAGCCGCAACCCAAGCGACTTTGCCCGCTCTATGTTTGTTCCTTCCGGCAGGCCGGGGCCGTTATCGCAATAAACCAGGGAACAGTCATTGCCGTCGCATTCCAGGCCGAGGGTGATTGCCGGAGCGGGCGCGGTTTTAAAAGCATACTTGAAGGAGTTGGTGGCCAACTCGTTTAAGATAAGCCCCAATGGTATGGCTGTATCAATGTTTAAGAATATTTCGGGCACGTTGTTGATAAACGCAACCTTGATGTCGGCACCGAATACGCTGTTAAGCTGATTGAACAGCTCGTCTGCAAAAGTGGAGAATTCTACCTTATCTATTTGATGATCCTGGTAAAGTTTCTGGTGTATAAGGGCTATGCTTAATACCCGGTTTTGACTCTCTATCAGCGCAGCCTTTGCGGCCTCATCATTTACGCTGCCGGCCTGCAGCCTCAGCAGGCTGCTAATGACCTGCAGATTATTTTTCACGCGATGGTGAATTTCCTTTAGCAATAACTCCTTTTCATGCAGTGATATTTGCAGGTCCTCGGTTTTATTTCGTACAACTTTATCAAGACGTTTATTTTCCTGCTCAAGCAAATAAATTCGCCACCGATAACCGGCAAATGCTAACAAAATCAAAGCAACCACACAGGTGATAAGAAACCAGATGCGCAGGTAAAGCGGTTTGACAACATGGATTCGTATAGTGAGTTCATTCCTGCTCCAGCCGCTGGCGGCAGCTTGTGCTTTGACGTGAAGGAGATAATCGCCATACGGTAAGTGGCCCAGGCGTATGTTCCTGTCTTTTTGAATATTCCATTTAGAGTCTATTTCATCTATTTTCCAGTAATACAGGTTGTGTTCAGGGTCTGTAAAATTGAGTAGTGAAAACTCCAGGTTAAAAAAGCGATCATCTGGCTTCATCACTATTGTATTCGTTTTCAGAAGCTCGTAAATACGGTTCTCAAGCTTGTTGGCTTCCCCATTAAACTGTTGGAAGACGGTTGTGACAAGCATCGCGCGGCAGTCGCTGCTGTCGCCGGTCGGAAAATCCTTTGGATTAAAAGCTGTTATCCCATTTAACGATCCGAAATAAATAGTGCCGTCTTTATCCTGGTAGTAGGATAGGCGGTTGAACTCATTATTCGACAAGCCGTCCTGCTGCAGGTAAGTTTTCACAAGTCCACTGGACTTTTCCATCTCCATAATGCCGTAGTCGCTGCTTAGCCAAAGCCTGCCGGCTCCATCTTCAAATACCGCATATATGTTATCATTGCTCAACCCGTCTGACCTGGTGTACATTTTGTATTTGCCATTTGCTTTATCCCACCTAATGAGGCCATCAGCGGTAGCAAGCCAGTATATCCCTCCGGCATCCTCGTAAAAATGCTGAAAAGCGTGCGACGGCAGATAGTGGCTCCCGGTATCATCAGACGAATACCTGGCAGTAATGCCATGCAGCGTATCAAGCATATAGAGCCCCTTGTCGCAGCACAACCATAATTGCCCGCTCCTGTCTGGCAATATGGCTACCACCAGCGAGTGCTCAATTTCGGGAAACCTGTTGTACTTTGTAAACGGCTCATCTTCCCCGGTGGCCAGGTTTGCCATTCTCAGTCCGCCGAATACACCCAGCAGCAAGCGCTCCGGTGCGTATTCATACATGCACCAGCATCCTATGAAAGTGTTGCCTCGAAGATAGTGGTAGGACACAATTTTTCCTCCGGGCTGAAAGGTTGCCAACCTTGCCCCAAGTGATGCTTCAATATTTCCATCGCGCAATTTTATGATTCCGAAATACTGTGGCACACTCGCTTTTAAAGGCACGACCTCGTTAAACTTATTTTCGTTTAACCCTAATCGCACAACGCCCCACGACTCTTTACAGCCATATAACACGCCGCTGTCCGCAAGCAGCCCGCGATAGGAGTTCCCGCTCATAATGTTTGTTGTAGCGTCTGTCAGATACCTGTGGAATTTCTGCGGGGCAATAGTGAGCATATATAATCCGAACTCCGTGGCTATCCAGTACCGGCCTGGGAAAAACCGATCTTTGATAATGGATCGTATTGCCTGCATGCCTTTTCCGGTTTCCTCTGTTTTGAAATCTTTCAATACACCCTTCCCTGGTTTATAGAGTACACTTTGCCGCAATACTAAACTGTCAATGCCAAGGTCAACTGCATAGTCCATATAACCTTTGTTCGGTTCGGGCAGGTCAGGATTGTAGGTTACTTTCAGGTCGGGAGAGATATACGCCCATCGGCCGTCATTTGCATATATGTAATCACCATTTATATGTGCGGTCGAATAATAATAAGCAGGCCATTTCAGCGAGTCCCCGGTTCGCAGGACCGCGCCATCAGGACTGATAAGCTGCAAACGGCCCTTGTCCGACCTGGTCAGAAATGCTTCCTGGTCGGGCCAATACCTGGTCATTGTATTACCGGCAGGTATTGTAATCCTGCGGTAACCGTTTTTTACATTCCACAACAGGCCTGTGTTATTAATAGTTTGCAATAAAATGGTCCCGTCGTGCAATGTATATACGTAGGTGGCTTTAGACGTCACAAACGGCATCTTCAGGCTGTCGAAACCCGTATGGATGCCCGAGTACGGATCAAAAAGAAAGAAATTTTTTGTATCGGATACACTAGATGTACACCACATCTGCCCGCTGGAATCTTCTGTTATCGCGTCTATGTTGGCAAAAGGCAGATGATCCTTTTCGCGGGTGTACCATGTAAAATTATAGCCGTCAAACCTGTCCAATCCATTTACAGTGCACAGCCATATAAATCCCTTGCTGTCCTGGTACACATTATTTACCTGCCTGTGGCTCAGCCCGTCTTCTATACCCCAGTGTTTCAATGTGATTACGTACTCCCGGCTGTAAACACTAATGGAAGCAATGAAGAACAATACAATAATGCTAAGTATCCGTCCCAACATGTTAGCAAAAACTCATGTGCAAAATCTTAAAGGAAAGGATAAAATCTAACTTTTACAAAGATTTTGTTACGAAACATCAGTTATTTGTTCTGAAAGCTTTGCGGTCCTTGGCAGTATAATAGAGTATATTTCCTATTCGGTGCTCTTCAAATTCTTCGCTTAAAACAACGAAACCCGCGCTGGGCGAGTGTTTCAAGACATGTTTTGGGACCGGACGGGACTCGAACTGCTATACAAGAATAGACAATAAAAGACTCCGATGGACAATCGAAGTACCCAGAAAGACTGTTTTGAAAGAGGTTACTGTCCATCCTTGTCCAAAGCTGTCTTTTCCTGCATAGCGATTCTCTACGGCGTCTCTACGGCGGTGAAAATTCTTAAGGGATAAACTGCGAATAATTGTTGCCATTTTTCTGTTTGGCGCTCTCCCAATTCTTCATCTTGCTGATCAACTCAGTGACTTGCTTTTGCAAGTTAACGATGCTTTTTTGCTGCTCCAATATTGTTTTTTGTTGTTCCTGTACGGCTTTTACAAGAGGCACCGTGAACTCGGCATAAGCAAGACTGTAGTTGTCTTTGTCATTAGTGGGTTTATGGATGCCGCTGAAATCATAGCCAGCTTCGATTGCTGCTTTTTCTACCTCTTGGGCTACGAAACCTGTGCGAACCTGACGTTCAGCTATATCATAAGACATGGCCTGTTTTTGTAACACGCTGTCCTGTTTGCCTAAGAATCGTTCAAATTTACGAGCCTCGAAATTATAGGTAACAGGCCTAAGTCTAAGAATGAAATCAAGACCTGGGACGTTCTCCTGTATATTTGTTTTAAACCTACCATCTGAAGGGTTAGTCCAGTTTGCGTAGCCTCCGATCGTTGTCACGCTGGTATTCCCTATAACTACGTTGTTACTGGCGTTTACAATTGCACCATTTCCTAACGCCATTGCGTTACTCAGATTTCCGGTACTTACGTCAGCCCCGTATCCAACTGCGGTATTATTACCGCCTGTAACATTCGTATATAGACTTTGATATCCAACCGCTGTATTGTCGATGCCTGATGTATCGCTATAAAGGCTGTTACTTCCCATGCGGTATTATATTAACCTGTAGTATTGAAATTAAGGCTTTGAACCCCAACTGCGGTATTCCGATAGGGACCCCCACCCTGCTATTTGGAAACCACCACATGCACCTACCACCTGTCTTTAAACAGACTGCGCGTTGCCAGAAACGTGCACCAAAAGGAGCAAGCTCAATAGTGATGTGATTAAGAAAATCTGTTTCATAAAAATTTGCGTTTAAAATGATAAATAGAATTGAACTAGGATCTCTGCCTTCCTGCCTTCTGACCTACCTACCTCAATTGATTCCGGCACTTATTAATTTACAGATAATGCCATCCATCCCTAACATTGCATCCCTATCCCCAGGGCGATTCCGATGATTAGACTTATTAGGTCCTTTAAGGTCGTCCGTTGATGGTCGTGGATCAGAGCGGACGGTTGTATCGGTTTCGACAATTTTCAGCTATTAAAGTCCTTTGGAGTCGCACCATTGGCGAAATTATAACTGCTCTGGCAACTTAAAGTAAAACGTTCATTCGGTACAACATCTGCTTATACCCAGGGGTCAACCTTGTAAAGACCTGATGCAGTATATATTGCCATGGATGTGAAACCGAATAACCGCTCTCGGTGATACGCGAGGACTCCAACTCGCGCAACATAGTACATCTTAAACATCCCTCTCCCATAAGTATTCTATCTCCCCTGTAGTCATGAGTAATCTTATCCTTCAGCGGGTCATAATTACTATGTCGGCTGTTAATCTATAACAATCGATACCATGTTTTTGAGTCATCTGGTTTTTGAGTTACTTAATTCGTCTTTTTCTCAATCCCAATCAGCCAATAAGAACTGGCCGCAATAAGCGCCATAAAAGAAGCTGCTACTAAGAAAATCGCAGACCCCATGACCCTGTATAAAAACGCCCCGCCTACCATTCCTATAATACTCGCCAGGCTCCCTGTACTGCTCGCAGACCCCTGGATCACCCCCTGGTATTTGTCGTCTGAGGCATTTGCAAGCAATGCTAAAAAAGATGGCCAGCTAATGCCATTCCCTAGCGCATAAAACAATAAACCAATGTACAGTACGAAAACGGACGATGAACGAAACAGCGCTAAGCCCGCCGCCAGCAGCAGCATGCCCATTATCACCAAGGCACTCCCGGAAATCCGCGAAGAAAGCTTCGACAATACAGGCCCCTGAACAATAACCATAGCCCCACCCAACACGGCAATGAAAATGCCCAAACGCAGTACATTCCAGTTCAGCTGCTGTACGACATACATCGGGAAGGTCACAAAGAAAAAATTAAACCCCAGAAATATCAGGAAATACAGCACCAGGAAATAGGGTATATAAGGTAGTTTTAGGATGGCTTGGACCCTGATTCTCTCAGGTGCTATCGGCATTGACGTTTTGGGCTTGACATCTTTTAACCCGAACGCGATAGTTCCCAAACTCAACAGCGACACGAATATGGCGGCAATGATCGGAAGTGATATGCCCAGTGCAGTAGCCCCTAATACCCCCGCCAGGGCGGGCCCCGCTATAAATCCTATGTTTGCAGCCGCGCTCAATTGGCCAAAGTTCTTTTTCCGGGACTCCTTTGTTGATATATCCGCCAAATAGGCATTGGCGACCGAAATGTTACCTCCCGTTATCCCATCTACAGCGCGCGCTATAAAAAGGAGCAACAATGGAATGGTATTGGCAAACACTTTGATGGCTTGACCATGAATGGCAAGCTCCCTTACAGGAAGATACGCAGCAACAAGAAACAGCACCCAGGCGACCAAAGAGCCTACCTCACTGATTAACAGTATCTTTCTTCTCCCATATCTATCCGACCAGTCGCCAAGAATAGGTGCCCCTATAAGCTGGAAGAAAGAGTAGGTGGCCTGAAGAAATCCAAAACTAAGCCCATTGCCACCCACCTTCAGTACAAGGACAACGATGAAAGGTAAGATAATGCTGTAACCCATCGTGCCAACAAAATTGACCAGCAGTATAGGAAATATAGACACACGTTCTGAAGTCATTGGATCGACGAAGAGTAATGAGTGCTCACGAGCAATTGTTTTTCTTTAGGCGCACTCCCAAAGCGCATCCAAAAACCACTTCTTACTATCGTAAAAATGTCGCACTGGAGTGAACCCCGCCGCCAATCCAAACTCGTCAGTTTGCGGTACGGTATATTTCTGTGATATTTCCATATATATTCGTTCGCCTTTCTGAAAGTGTATCCAACCCACTTCCCCTATTCGTACCCGCTGGGTCTTCAGGCTTTCGAGATAACTTTTGCAAGCGCCGGTGCGTTCATTGTAGACTGGGCGGTGCGCGAACTGGGTAATATCGAAATCTGCATCCAAAGTCTTATTGATGCGCTGCAACAGGTTAAGGTTAAAACGTCGGGTGATGCCGGCGTCGTCATCATAGGCAGCAAGTATGATGCGCGGGTCTTTTTTCAAGTCAAATCCTGTGAGTATCAGGTCCCCAGGGGCCAGGTGTGTTCTGAGTTCTCTAAAGAAATCAACAGTATTTTCCAGGGGGATGTTGCCGATACTGGCGCCAAGGAACAGCACTAACTTATTACGACCAGAGATGTCTTTTAATTCCTCCAGCATATCAAAGTATTCGCCATTGAGGCCGTGTACCTTTAGTCCAGGCAGCACGGTCGGCAGCTTCTTACTTAGATAGCTAATTATGTTCTCCGATATGTCTATTGGGCAGTAGGTGAAGTCTATCCCACGCCTGAGCAGAGTTTCAAGAAAGTAAACGGATTTGGATGCATCTCCGGCCCCAAGCTCGACCACATCGAAATCGCGGAAGTAGCTAAGGACAACGTTTGCCATTTCGTTGCATTTGTTTGAAAATATGTCGAACTCGCATTTCGTCGGATAATATTCCGGGCAAGCCATTATTTCCTGGAATATGGAATCTCCTTCGTCATCATAAAAGTATTTAGACTGAAGATGTTTTGGAGATGTAGAGAGCCCGCGCCAAGTATCGCGGAAAAAGTCGTTTGTTACATCTACTATATCGTGAGTCATTGGTTATATGTTATTGGTGATAAATACTCGTTAACTATTCTGCTAATCTTATGCCACTATATTGCCAGCGAAGATGTGGGTGAAAAAAATTGCGATAAGTACCCCGGCTGTGTCCCGGAGGCGTCACTTCGGAGGCGCCACGAAGCGCCATCTGGTTGATCATGAATTTTCCATTATATTCTCCCATGGCGCCTTCGGCTTTTTTAAACCCGGGGTAGGGCAGATAGGCACTGTTCGTCCATTCCCATCGTTCACCCCAGCCCAATAAGTCGGCCGCTACTTCCCATTCAAATTCAGTAGGCAACCGCATGCCCTTCCATGTTGCATATGCTGCCGCCTCATAAAAGCTAATGTGGCATAGCGTTGCAGCCATTTCGAGTTCCGCGAATCCATCTAATGTGTAATTATGCCATGCGCCATTAATATTGTGCCAATACATGGGGGACTTGGTGCGATTACTCTTTACCCAGTCCAGTCCCTCTGCGTGCCAGAGCATGTGATTTTCATAACCTCCATCATTTATAAACTCCAGAAATTCGCCATTGGTCACGAGCCGTTGTGCTATTTTATAATCTTGCAGATAGACCTTGTGGCGGCCAAGTTCATTGTCATAACAAAAACCATCGCCGGTGTACCCGATCTCAAAAATACCTGCGGGTATCTCCAAGAACGTGTTTGCCGCACGAATTTGGCAATACGATTTTTTTGCATGTTTGACATGATATGGCGGCATCAATGGATTATGCCCCAGGATATATTTTATGTCAGCAGTCAGCAACTCTTGGTGCTGCTGCTCGTGATTGAGACCCAGGATAACTGTATCTCTTAGGTCATTGGGCATATCCCTTTTTAGCAATTTTTCCATTGCGTTGTCAACATGCCGGCGGTATTTGAATACATCATCCACGGAAGGACGGCTGAGGTTGCCCCTGTCCGTCCGGACGACGCGGGCCCCAATGGTCTCGTAATAACTATTGAATACGAAATTATAGTTGGGATCAAATTCTCGATATTCTTCAAGATAGGGTTTCAGGGCAAAAGTCTCAAAAAACCATGTTGCATGGCCGAGATGCCATTTAGGTGGGCTAACGTCTGCCACCGGCTGTACGACGTAGTCCTCTGTTTTCAGCGGTCCGCAGATGCGTTCCGTACGGGCGCGGACTGCGGCGTATTGATCTAAAAGATTCATTTTTTTAAAATGGTTTTAATTCGGCGGTGCAACTATCATCAGTTTTCGTCTAACGTCATAAATAGATTATTGATGGATTCCGACCATAAGGGGTGGGCAAATATCGTATCCCTAAGCTCCATATAAGTGATGCCGCCTGCCATTGCCATCTGCATCACAGTCATTATTTCGCCACCTCCCATGCCTAGTACCGCAACGCCCAGAATTTTTCCACTGTTGGCGTCCACCACTGCCTTCATCACTCCGCGCGTCTCACTTGTTTCGGTGGCGCGGCGCACAAACGTCATAGGCAATGTCGGCACTTTTATTTTGTACCCCTGCGCCCTGGCTTGTTGCTCGGTCAGCCCAATCCGGCCCAACTCAGGATCGGTAAACATGCAGTAGGGAGCCGGCCTGTCCTTTATTGAAATGTTTCCCTTTTCGAGGAGATTTTTCACAATCACAAGGTGGTCATTATAAGAAATGTGGGTAAAGGCAGGACCGCCTTTTACATCACCCAACGCGTAAACGCCTTTTACTGACGTCTCGAGTTTATCATCTACAACTATGTATCCCCGCACGTCAGTTTTGATGCCTGCAATCGGGAGATTCAGCCTGTCGGTATTCGGTGTTCTGCCGGCCGCGATAAGAATATGGGAGCATTGGATGGGTTTCACCTCCTTGTTAATGATTGCCCTAACTGTCATCGGACTGGGCTTTTGAATTTGCTCTACTGTGGCGCCTGCGTATATTGTTATTCCGTCTTCTTCCAGTATTTTACGCAGCTCGTTTGCAACATCTTCATCCTCTTTAGCGAGGAAGCGTGGTGCACTATCCAAAACGGTTACTTCGCTGCCAAACCTGCGAAACATCTGGCCAAATTCCAGACCGATATAGCTTCCACCGATGATCAGGAGGTGTTTTGGTATCTCCTCCAGGTCGAGGATCGTGGTGGAGGTGAGATAATCGACGGTTCCCAGGCCATCAATTTTTGGTACGGCTGTCCGGCCACCTGTGTTAATGAAAATGTACTCTGCCGCGAGCTCCTGTTTACCGCCGTCATTTAGAGATACGCTCACAGTTTTCTCTGCAGTGAAACTCGCCTCACCGAACATAAAGTCGAGGTTCGTTGTGTTTTCCAGTTGCATTTGGGTGGAATCGTGCAACTGTGCTACTATGGCGTTCTTGCGGCTCACCACTGTTTTCAAATCGACATTAAAATCACCTGCCGGCACACCAAATTCTTTACCTCGCCGAGCTAGATAGGCTACTCTGGCAGAAGCTATCATCGTTTTGGTTGGTGTGCAGCCGTAATTAATGCAAGTGCCGCCCGTAAGCGCCCGTTCAATAAGAGCGGTCTTCCATCCTACGCCGGCAAGCCTGATAGCCAGCGGTACACCCGCCTGCCCGGTACCTATGATTATGGCATCGTATTTCGTCATGGGAGTTGTTAATTGAAAGATTTTTTTTTGATTTTTACTTTGGCGTTAGACGACAAATGAACAACTTCAAATACACAAAATGCAGCGAGCAAACCAGCCGCAAGGCAATCCGCCAAGTCATTTGCCGTTTTATCTGGAATAACCATCCGCATCGACAATAGCGTCTGCAAAGGCTTGCGGGCTTTCCTGAGGTACATTATGCCCAATTCCCTTTAGGATTCTGTGTGAGTACTTGCCTGAGAATTGCTTTGCGTAGCGTGCCCCATCGGCCGCCGCGCCATCGAAATCGCTAGATATCGTGATTGTCGGTACCGAGATTACCGGCGCGGCAAAGAGTTTCTGTTCCAGATCCTCGTACTTGGGTTCACCCTCAGCTATACTCAAACGCCAGCGATAATTATGGATAACGATGCTTACGTGATCCGGGTTATTGAATGCCGTGGATGTGCGAGAAAACGTAGCGTCGTCAAAATCCCATTTTGGTGAGGCATTCTTCCAAATGAGCTTGTTAAAATCGCTCCTGTTCTCATCGTAGCCGTGCCTGCCACGTTCTGTGGCGAAGTAATATTGATACCACCACGCCAGCTCAGCTATTGGAGACAAAGGTTCCTGGTTCGCCTTAAGATTGACAACCAGGTAACCACTGACAGAGACCAGCGCCTTGCAACGTTCGGGCCAAAGTGCCGCCACTATGTCTGCGGTGCGAGCCCCCCAATCAAAGCCAGCTATGACTGCTTTTCCGATCATCAGAACAGCCATCAAGGCGATGACGTCTACCGCGAATACTGATTGCTGACCATTCCGTAACGTTTCACCGGAGAGAAATGTTGTGGAGCCAAAACCCCGGAGGTAGGGGATAATGACCCGATAGCCTTTCGAAACCAACAAAGGGGTTACATCGACAAAACTGTGGATATCGTATGGCCAGCCGTGCAAAAGAATTACAACAGGCCCATCTGCAGGACCGACCTCCGCGTACCCAACGTTCAGTACGCCGGCGTCGACTTGTTTGATCGCGCCGAATGAATTGCCCGTGCTTTGCTTTCTCGTGGAAGGCGCCAAGGGTTGTGCCTTACCCGGTTTTGCGTCAGCCGTGTCCAGCATAACAAATGGCCCGGCGGCGATTGTGATGGCCGCAGCACTTAAGAAACGGCGGCGATTGAATTGTAGTGTTTCAGACATACTTTCAATTTTTTAAGTTTTCATCTAAGAATTTCACACCCGTAAAACATCCCATCAGTAAATTTCTTCGAATGCTTGTTACAAGCACAATGACCAAATGAGAAGAGGAGCATCTTACTACAGCGCCTACAGTACCTCATCGACGGAGCGATTTGAATGCCGCCCGCATTTCAGTTGTGAAAATTGCCGATTGCTCCCACGCCGCGAAATGCCCTCCTTTACTAACCCGGTTGAAGTAAATAAGATTGGGATATGCCCGTTCTGTCCAACTCCGCGGGGCCGCATAAATCTCATCCGGGAAGACGCTTACGGCAACGGGGATGGCGACGTGTTTCGGAGCGAAGAAGGGTAGCTTACTTTCCCAATACAGGCGAGCCGAAGAGACACCGGTGTTCGTCAGCCAATAGAGCGTGATGTTGTCGAGGATGTCATCTCTGGTAAGACCCTCGGCCTGACCGTCAAAAACGCGCGCTATGAGTGCACAACTGAGCGCGTCGTGATCCAGCATCCAGGCCGCAAGACCTATTGGTGAATCGTCAAGCCCATACAGCGTCTGCGGGCGATTTGCCATCTCCTGGGCATAACCGGTGCCATGCTTATAGAAAAAGTCGAGTTGATCATAAGCATGCTTCTCAT
>Ga0206890_1092_pt1 | contig 26764 bp, 15 predicted proteins | sample Alteio_BWOrgHeat_58_FD_152960 | JGI IMG/M metagenome (GOLD analysis project Ga0206890, IMG submission 152960) | Enriched cells from forest soil in Barre Woods Harvard Forest LTER site, Petersham, Massachusetts, United States - Alteio_BWOrgHeat_Nextera6 ... | reverse complement strand
AAAAACTCAAACCCGCTGGGTATTTGGCGGCTGGTGAATGGCAGTTTTAGTAAAGACACCATATAAATCTCATAGCTAATAAAGAACATTAAATAAAATTATCATGGGCGAATTCAGAAGTTCAGACTGGTTTGGGAAAAAGGATAAAATGGGGCTGATATACCGCAGCTGGATGAAAAACCAGGGTATGCCCGAAGATATGTTTGACGGTCGCCCCGTAATTGGGATCTGCAATACCTGGTCGGAGTTAACGCCTTGTAATGCCCATTTGCGCGACATTGCCGAAAGCGTGCGGCGCGGGGTATTGGAAGCCGGTGGTTTCCCGGTCGAGTTTCCCATCATGTCGTTAGGCGAAACCTTATTAAAACCTACGGCCATGCTTTTCCGCAATTTGGCCAGTATGGATACCGAAGAATCAATAAGGGGCAACCCTATTGATGGTGTAGTATTGCTCACCGGCTGTGATAAAACAACCCCATCCACTTTAATGGGTGCCGCCAGCGTTGACCTGCCCACCATTGTTGTACAGGGCGGCCCCATGCTGAACGGTAAATACCACGGCCATGATATAGGCTCGGGCACCAGCGTTTGGAAACTAACGGACGATTTAATAACCGGCAAAATATCATATAAAGACTATGCGGAAGTAGAAAGTTGCATGTCAAGAAGCCCCGGCCATTGTATGACCATGGGCACCGCTTCAACAATGGCCTGTATGGTTGAATCATTAGGCATGAGCTTAACCGGCGGTGCCGCTATACCTGCTGTTGACGCCCGCCGTAAAAGGATAGCCCAGCTTTCGGGTAGAAGAATCGTTGATATGGTTAGGGAAGACCTGCGCATATCAAAAATATTAACCCGCGATGCCTTTGAAAATGCCATTAAAGTAAACGCGGCCATCGGCGGCTCATCAAATTTTATTATCCATTTAACGGCTATTGCCGGCAGGATAGGCGTTGAGCTCAACCTGGAAGATTTTGATAAAATAGGCAGCAAAATGCCGCTTTTATTGAACCTGATGCCATCGGGCAAGTTTTTGATGGAAGATTTTTATTACGCGGGCGGTTTACCGGCCATAATTAACCAAATGCGGGGCGAATTAAATATGGATGTAATTACGGTAAGTGGCAAATCGCATAAAGAGAATATTGAAGAAGCCGGCGTAATTTATAATAAAGAGGTTATTCATGAATTTGATGCACCGATGATCCCCGAAGCAGGCATAGTTGTGTTAAAAGGCAACCTGGCTATAAACGGTGCGGTTATCAAACCATCGGCTGCTACGCCTGCGCTGATGCAGCACCGAGGCAGGGCCGTGGTTTTTGAGCATATTGAAGATTACCATTCCCGTGTGGATGACCCCAACCTGGATATTGACGAAACCTGCGTAATGGTTTTAAAAAGCGTTGGCCCGGTGGGCTATCCCGGTATGCCCGAGGTGGGCAATATGGTGCTGCCTAAAAAACTATTGGACAAGGGCGTTATTGATATGGTACGCATATCGGATGGACGCATGAGTGGGACCGCCTATGGTACAGTTATTTTGCATGTTTCGCCCGAATCGGCCATTGGCGGTAATTTAGGACTGGTTGAAAATGGCGATATGATAGAATTGGACGTAGCCAACAAACGCATACATTTGGAAGTATCAGACGAAGAACTGGCCGTTAGAAGAAGCAACTGGAAACAACCAGCTTTAGCCTCGCAACGTGGTTATGTAAACCTTTATGTAAAGCATGTACAGCAGGCAGACAAAGGCGCCGACCTTGACTTTTTGGTGGGCAATTCGGGCTCGAAAGTTACCAGGGACTCGCATTAATAATAACTAGTTAGATATGACCATACTGATCCTGTTTATTTGTATCGCATCGCTTATCCTGTTAATAACGTGGGCGAAGGTCAATACATTTTTGGCTTTTTTGCTGGTTTCAATTATGGCAGCTTTGCTATTAAAAATGCCCATGAGCCATGTGGCGCAATCAATTAGCAAAGGCCTGGGCGATATGCTGGGGTCGTTGGTCATTATTATTGTTTTGGGCGCTATGCTGGGCAAATTAGTTGCCGTAAGCGGGGCCGCGCAAAAAATTGCCGGCGTATTAAAAAACATTTTTGGGCCCCGGTATGTAACCTGGGCCATGTCATTAACCGGGCTTATTGTTGGCATACCTTTATTTTATACCGTAGGTTTTGTGCTGTTAATACCTATTATTTTTACGGTGGCTTATAATTATAAACTGCCATTGGTGTATGTGGGGCTGCCTATGCTGGCAGCGCTTTCGGTAATGCATGGGTTTGTGCCCCCTCACCCATCGCCAACCGCTTTGATAGTTCAATTTCATGCCGACTTTAGCCGGACTTTTTTATACGGTATGATCATCGCTATCCCGGCTATTATAATTGCAGGGCCGCTGCTGGCGTCAACTTTAAAAAGCCTCAAATCAACTTCGGTAATTGCCTTGCCTGTTAACCATATAGCCGACGACCAGTTACCGGGTATGACAAACAGTATCATGTCGTCATTGTTGCCGGTTTTAATTATAGCGGTAACCACTTTGGCAGCCAAAATATTTAGCCATAATGCAGCCGTAAAAAACATAGCCGATTTTTTGAGCGAACCCAATATGGCCATGATAACAACCATTGTTATCGCTTCTTATACCCTGGGTGTTTTGATGGGGAAAAAACTATCCGAAGTAATGGCTATATACGCCGAAGCGGTGAAAGATATTGCCATGATATTGCTCATTATAGGCAGCGCGGGCATGTTGAAACAAATTTTTATGGATAGCGGCGTAAGCGGCCAGTTAGCTACAACTTTACAAGGGTTAAATATGCCCCCTTTATTGTTAGCCTGGATAATTACGGCCATTTTACGGCTGTGCCTGGGTTCGGCCACGGTTGCCGGCTTAACCGCTGCCGGTATTGTTTACCCGTTAATGATTAGCGCCCATGTTGACCCAAGCATGATGGTACTTTCAATAGGCGCGGGCAGTTTGTTTTGCTCGCACGTAAATGACCCCGCTTTTTGGTTGTTTAAAGAGTATTTCGGCCTGTCAATGAAAGCTACCTTCCGCTCATGGTCGCTAATGGAAACGCTGGTATCTGTTATAGGGCTTATTGGAGTTTTATGTATTAATGCGATTTGATTTTTGTCAATTGAGGGTTTTTTGAATTATTTGTAATAAGTTTACCTAAATCCATGCTTTTTAGTGCATGGTTAAAAATAAATAGTGCACCACATCACATGAATAAGCCTGAAAAAGACGTTACCATTTATGATATCGCCAAAAAATTAAATATCTCTGCCGCTACCGTAAGCCGCGGCCTGCAAAACCATGCCGGCACCAATAAAGACACTAAAAAAAGGATACAGGATGCCGCTGCCGAAATGGGTTACCATTCCAATTCGTTTGCAAGTAACCTGCGTAGTAAAAAGAGCAATATCATAGGCGTTATTGTGCCACGGCTCAACAGCGTGTTTATGTCGCAGGTTATTGCGGGTATTGAAAGCGAAGTTAGCAATGCCAATTTTACCCTCATCATAAGCCAATCGTTAGAGAGTATGAAGAAAGAGGCCGGCAGCGCTAAAGCAATGTATAGCAACCGGGTTGATGGCCTGCTGGTTTCATTAGCCTACGATACTACGAACATTCATCATTTTGAAAACTTTATTAAACGGGGCATCCCGGTTATATTTTTTGATAGGGTTTACGAAAACAAAAAATACCCTGCCATTTATATAGATAATTACAAAGCTGCTTATGAGGTTACCGCTCATTTAATTGAGCAGGGATGCAAAAAAATAGTCCATTTAACCGGCAGCCAGTTGCAAAATGTATATGCCGACAGGTTTAAAGGGTATAAGCAGGCATTGTTAGATCATGGAATTGAATTTGATGAGCAATTAGTTATCATAAGCGGTTTAAGTGCTATTGATGGTGTGGAAGCCGCCGAACAAATTTTAAAAATGCCCCAACGGCCCGATGGTGTTTTTGCGGCTAATGACCAATGCGCGGTAACCTGTATGCAGGTATTAAAAAAAGCAGGCTTAAAAATTCCTGAGGATATAGCGTTTGCCGGTTTTAATAATGACCCCCTAACCTGTATTATTGAACCTAATTTAACCACCATAAATTACAAAGGGTACGAAATGGGACAGGTTGCTGCAAATTTGCTTATGAACCTGATGTACAACAACGATGGCACACATAATGCAGACAATGTGGTATTGAGCCATGAACTGATCATAAGGGGATCATCCTTAAGAAAAGGGTAAAACATCAATTTATAACTAATAAGAACACTCTTTTCAACCCACAAAAAATTTCGGGAAATCCGGTTTTATTTTTTTTGTGTTTTTTGTTGAAAAATAAGGCGAAAAACGCCCTCAAAAACTCTGTAGAATTGCGGTTTACTATTAAAGATACGAAAAAATACCCGCATTTCAAAACACCTCGTTAATATAGCTATTTATAGCTAAAAATGCTGCTTAAAACCAAGCAATCCACCCCAAAAACAAAGCGTAAAACCTTTTCGGCTATCCCAATAAAGATGAATTTGCAATGCATAAAACACCGTTTTAATGCTGCCTCATGTGGCCTTAATCGCACCTCATGTTGCCTTAAACAGCTATAACCACACCTGCTGTGCATGCTTAACCGCCTCCGGCAACCTTTAACCGCTAAACACGTTAAAAGGTTATTAAGGCAGCGCAATTCACTATTAATTTTATCTGCGTTTCATTATTTTCATTTGTCTTTGTTAATTTTACTCCTTTAAGGAATAAGACCTTAAAGGCATTTTACCTATCCTGTCAGGTTACCGATTGAAAAACAGGTGTTATATTTATAGTTTATTGCATTGAAACCTAACCGGTTGCTAACTGGCATTATTTATTAATAAAAATTAGCAGGCGCAAAATAAAAAAACAAATTACTTTTGGGCGTGTACTATTTGTATGGGCAGGAAATAGCTTTTATGAACTATAGGCACTGTGCAGATGATTTTAGCTGAAAATTGATGCAGTGCGGGCCTTGTGCGATGCTTTTCCCTAATTTGAGGAGGATAGGGTAAAAAAGCTGGCAGGTTCTAAAAGCGATTTCACTGTTGTATGGGTACGGCGGTTTTACTTATGAATTGAGCAAGGGGCTTTATGAATTTAATAAAGCCATGATTTGAACATACGTTTGAAATGGAGGATACATTAAATAAGGAAAATCCTGAAGTGAGGCTTAGGGCATTCAGGGCGATTGACGAGCCCGAAACATGCGCCCGTTTTATTGAAGGCCATACCCATGTTTTAACCAGTATAGGTGTTACAAAGGTTTCCTATTCAAAAAACGAATGGACCAAAAATCCGGCGGCCTTTGTTATGGTTGTGGAATCAATGGACGGCAAAAAGGTTTACGGCGGGGCAAGGGTACATGTTGCCGGCGGCAGCGAGCCATTACCTATCGAGTTAGCCACAGGGGCAATGGATCGCGGCATATTTGACCTGGTATGGAGTTTTGCCCAAAACGGTACCGGCGAATTATGCGGCCTATGGAATTCGCGCGAGATAGCAGGATACGGCATTGGCTCCATATTTCTGATCCGCACTACCGTAGCTATTTCGTACCAGTTGGGCATACAATCGTTGTTTGCCTTATGCGCGCCCTATACTATACCACCGGGGCAGGCCGTTGGCATGGAGTTAGAAGACAGTATTGGTATTAAAGGCACATTTTACTACCCGAAACTTGATTTGGTTGCCACTACCATGGTGCTTAAAGATGTGCCAACCCTGAGCAAGGCCTATGAAGAAGACAAAAAAGCGATCATTGATATACGCGAAAATTTAAATATTACCCGCGTTGAAACTCTAAGAAGGAAAGAAATAACCATCCACTATGCCATCCAAATTCCTAACCTCGACAATTGGGACCTGAAAGCTACCATTGAGAACGCCAGAAAAACCTTCTTAAACCTAAAAATAAACGAAACTCATCCGAACATAATTTAACCTTTCGGCAGTTATATCGTATAAGCAATGCGACGTAAGAGTCAAGAACCGAGAATCAAGAACCAAGAAAATAGTATTATAAAGAATAAATAAAAAGTTAGATATAACAGGAAATCGCTTTTAAAAACTTCAGGCATCTCGCAGATGGTTTAGCTCAAAAATTGATGGAGTGAGGGCAATGTGCGATACCTTCCCCTAAAATTGGGGGAAGGAGGAGGACGGGGTAAAAAGGCGACAAGCTTTAAAAGCGATTTCCTTAAGACATATTGCCCGGACACAGGAAAATAAAAAGCTCATTTTTTTGCTTCTTTGTCTTGGCTCTTGATTCTTGTATCTTGACTCTCAATCGTATAATTAATTTGTTTAAACCTGTTCCATGTTAAAAGGCACCACACATTTACATATTACCCCCGAAGATAAATTGACCTATACGCCGCTTTTTTTCAGAGCCGGTAGCGATGGTGAAAAACAAGCGTTAAATGAATTGGTAACTAAAGGCCACGTGCTATTTGTACATGATGAAATTTACGGGCAGTTACAGGAGCTTATTAAAAGTCAAAACCCTTCGGTACGGATAAAAGCCGACGAATATGAATCACTTATTACCAGGCATTTAAACGGCGTTGCCATTGGCAATTACGGCGTGTGGGTTTATTACCCCTGGAGCCGCCGCCTTGTACATTTGCTGGATGAAGATGAGTTTATTGAAGTACGTACCAACCGTAACCAGTATAAGATAACCCGCGAAGAAAGAAGCACGCTAAGCACAAAAAAAATTGGCATTATTGGCCTTTCGGTGGGGCAATCTATCGCCCTTACCCTTTCGATGGAACGGGGTTTTGGCGAACTAAGGCTGGCCGATTTTGATGTGCTTGAGCTAAGTAATTTAAACAGGATAAGGGCCGGCCTGTACAATATGGGCATACCAAAGGTAGTTGTTGCCGCCCGTGAGATAGCCGAAATTGATCCGTTTTTAAAAGTGAATTGCTTTTTCGACGGGTTAACCGAAACCAATATGGACGATTTTTTTACCGGCAACGGCAAGCTCGACCTGTTGGTGGATGAATGTGATGGCCTGGATATTAAAATTATTGCCCGGTATAAGGCACGCGAGTTAAAAATACCCGTTGTAATGGATACCAGCGACAGGGGCATGCTTGATGTGGAACGTTTTGACCTTGAACCAAACAGGCCGATATTGCATGGCGCGGTTGAAAATGTAAACCCTAAAACAATAAAAGAGTTAACTAACGAAGAGAAGATACCCGTTATTTTACAAATGCTGGGTATTGAAAACATCTCGCTGCGGGCCAAAGCGTCAATGGTTGAAGTGGAGCAATCTATCAATACCTGGCCACAGCTGGCTAGTTCGGTAACCCTGGGCGGGGCTGTAGGTGCCGATGTTTGCCGCCGTATATTACTCGACCAATTTCATGAATCGGGCCGGTATTATATCGACCTGGATGAGCTGATACCCGAAAAGCGATCCACCCCGCCGCAAAAACCGGTTTATAGCAATCCATTTAAGCCGCTAACCGTTGCTGATATGCTTAATTTGGCTAACAAGCGTGCCATTAATAATGATACTGATAGCATAGCCCCTGCTAATGACATTATCAGCAAGTTAGTTACAGCTGCCTGCGCCGCCCCTTCAACCGGGAATGACCAGCCCTGGAAATGGCTTTATAAAAACGGAACCTTATACCTGTTTCATGATGAATTTCGCTCTTATTCGTTTGGCGATTTTCAAAAAATGGCCTCGTTTATCAGTTTCGGGGCAGCCTATGAAAACTTATATATAAACGCGCTCGAATTGGGCATCGAGCCAATTCTGCACTTTTTGCCTGATAGCAGTACCGAAAAATTGGTAGCATCCATCACCTTTAAAAAATTACATAACGGCCCGGATACTATCCTTTTAAAACCTTTAAACCAGGCTATATTCAACCGCTATACAAACCGTAACCCCGCCCCTAAAGCGGCTATACCTGCCGATACCCTTAACCAGCTTGCTGCTTATGCCGAATCAATTACCGGTGCAAAGCTGCGCTGGTTTACCAATGAGGACGAACTTAATTTGCTCACAAAAATTATTGGCGCGTGCGACCGTACAAGGCTTTTAAACCCGGCGGGGCATTATGATTTTGTTCACCGCGAAATGCGCTGGACAAAAGAAGATGCCGACACTACGATGGACGGGATGGATGTGCGTACACTGGGCCTCAGCAATTCGCAATTGGCCGCGTTAAATGTTATTAAAGATGAAAAAGTGGTAAATACCATAAAAGGGCTTGGCGGCGGCCATGCTTTTGATACATTGGCTAAACGCACCATAGCCAATGCGTCTGCCCTTTGTATGATAACCTTACCCACCTATAATTTAAAGAATTTTTTTGAAGGCGGCCGCGCCATGGAACGGTTTTGGCTGGCCGCAACCAACGAGGGTATGGCTGTTCACCCTTTAATTTCCCCTTTTTATCTTTTCCCCAGGGTTACGCATAGCGAGGGCGAAGGCCTGGACACTAAAAGTATTGCCGAGCTAAAGAGTTTAAGAAAGGAATTTGTAAACCTTACCAAACTTGATGATAATGGCGCCGAGGTGTTTTTAACAAAAATTGCCATGGCGCCAATGCCCGAAGTAAAAACACATAGGCTGCCACTTGAAAAGGTGCTATTTATTGAATAACATTGTACTAACATCAATCATTAGCTAACCTGTTAGTTGCATAATACAATCTGCTGTTATAAACCATTAAAATGAAGAAAATTTACCCGGTATTACTACTGTTACAAATATTTTTTTCGGTAAAAGCATTTTCGCAAACCCCTTTAGTTTTTAAAGGTGATAATACCATTATCGGCGATCATGTTGCTATACTGGAAGACACGACTAACCATTTTACCTTTCAAGCTGCCAGCATTTCAAAAGCATATAAGCTATCAACGAGCCAGGTACCCAATTTAAATTTAAGCAACTCGGCTTTCTGGATCAAATTCACGTTAAAAAACGAAAGCCCCGCAAACCATCTTTTTTTAACTATTGAATATCCTACTTTAAATACCTGCGAGCTTTATTACCCGGTTAATAACCAGTACCAAACGCAAAAGTTTAGTGATTCAAAACCTTTTAACAACCGAAAGTACAAGCATCAAAATTTTGTATTTGATCTATATATCCCAAAAGATTCAACCCAAACTTTTTACCTGAAAGTTAGGAGTACCGAAGAAATGGTTTTGCCGCTTATTGTAGGCACACCGCAAAAAATAGCCGAGGCCCTACTTACCCAGGACCTGCTTTGGGGCATTTTAATAGGCTTATTGGTGGTAATGGTATTATATAACCTGTTTGTTTATATCTCCACAAAAGATAAAAGCTACCTGTACTATGTATTGTACACCGCATTTATCGGCCTTACGCAGGCATCACTCTCGGGCTATACGTACCATTATCTATTCAACACATCGCCATTTTTATTTAATAAAACGCTCATCATATTTCCGGGATTGGCAGGCATTTCGGCAGTATTATTTGTAACCTCATTTCTGCATACCAAAGAACGCACACCCAGGCTGCATAAGGTATTCCCGGTAATTATTATTCTGTACAGCGCGGCCATTGTATTAAGGCTCATTGGCCTTGACCTGGCCAGTTACCGGATGATAGATATTTCGGCATTATCAATAACAATAACCATCTATTCTGTTGCTATTATTATCTCTTTCCAGGGATACAGGCCCGCCAAACTTTTTTTATTGGCGTGGACAATATTCCTGGTGGGCTTAATATTATTTGTATTGCGCAACCTGGGCATACTGCCTTATGCTACATACACCAATTATACAATGCAGGTAGGCACTGCCTTTGAAGTTACCTTACTATCACTGGCGCTTGCTGATAAAATAAATATGTTTAAGGCCGAAAAAGAAAAATCGCAGGAAGAAACATTAAATGTATTACAAGAGAATGCCAGGATAATTCGCGAACAAAACACCATGCTGGAGGCGAAAGTAGAAGAACGTACGCATGAGTTAAATGAATCAAACCAGGAACTGAATATAACCCTTGAGGATTTGAAACAAGCCCAAAGCCAACTGGTTGAATCAGAAAAAATGGCTTCATTGGGCCAGTTAACAGCGGGCATAGCGCACGAGATAAATAACCCGATAAACTTTGTAACCTCAAACATAAACCCTTTAAAACGGGATATTGAACTGGTGCTTGAGGCACTTGCTGTAATTGAAGGTGTTGGCGCATCCGACCTGTCGGCCGCTGATAAACAAAAAAAGATACTGGAATATAAGGAAGAACTTGATTTTGATTACCTTACCGTAGAGATAAAACATTTAATAAAAGGGATAAATGAAGGTGCAAGCCGTACCGCCGAAATTGTTAAGGGCCTGAGAATATTTTCGCGCCTGGATGAAGATGATTTGAAGAGGACCGATATTAATGAGGGGCTCGAATCAACCATGGTTATTGCCAATAACCTGCTGAACAGTAAAATAAAAGTAATTAAGCAATACGGCAACCTGCCAACGGTTGAATGTTATCCCGGGAAATTAAACCAGGTATTTTTAAATGTGCTTTCAAACGCTATTTATGCGGTACAAAAACGATTTGGCAACAATGAAGGTGGCGAAATAGCTATTATAACAACCCATAATGATGATAACGTATTTATCAAAATAACGGATAATGGAGTTGGCATGGACGCGCAAACACAGAAAAAGATATTTGAGCCATTTTTCACTACAAAAGATGTTGGTGAAGGCACAGGTTTAGGTTTATCTATAGCTTACAACACCATTAAAAAACATAACGGGCAAATAATTGTAAATAGTGTCCCCGGAGAAGGAACCGAGTTTATTTTAGAGATACCCATAATATTTAACACAAAAACAGCCTGATATTCGTATAAGTTGTATAAATTACATTACGAAGTGATTTATCGCTATAAATCAAGCTATTAAACTAACTAATAAATGCATACCAACCCTATATACCTAAGCATTAATCATAATGTCTGAAAAAATGAAAATATTGTATGTGGATGATGAACCGGATAACCTGGTGGGCTTTAAAGCGTCACTAAGGCTTGATTATCATATTCTCACGGCGGTTAACATACCGCAGGCTATGAGCTGCCTCAGCAATCACCCGGATATTAAAGTTGTTTTTTGCGATCAACGGATGCCGGGTACAACCGGGGTTGAGTTTTTTGAAGAGATCCGCATCAGCTACCCACTGCCTGTACGCATTTTATTGACCGCGTATGCTGATGTAGAATCAATAATTGATGCCATAAACAGGGGTAACATTTTCAGGTATGTAAAAAAACCCTGGACCGAAGCTGATATCGTTTCGGCTATTGATGAGGCTAGTAAGTTTTACATGGCCAATTCAATGCTTTCTATTAAAAATGATGAATTACAAAAAGCCTATAATGAGTTAAATAAATTTGCTTATAGTGTTAGCCATGATATACGCGGGCCATTAGCCGGGCTTTTGGGGGCAATTGATATCGCACGCGATGTTGATACGGTAGAAGAGATGAGAGAGATGTTGTACCTGATGGAAAAATCTTTAAAAAAGCTGGATACTTATATTATAAGTATGCATGATTACTACAGTATGCAGCGCGGGGAATTAAAAATAACCGATATTAATTTTAACGAAATAATGAACGAACTGAAAGCCATATATGATGTGCTTTCAATAACAAACCATGTAGCGTTTAAAATCAACGTAAAACAGGATGATACTTTCAGGACCGATGCGGTGCCTTTAACATTGATTTTAAATAACCTTTTGTCAAACGCGTTTAAATACCAGGATAAAAAAAGGAGAAATAAATCTGTCGAGGTAACTATAGAAGCGGAGAAGACTTTGGCAACAATTTGTATAAAAGATACAGGTATAGGCATTTTGGGTAACCATATAGGCAAAATATTTAATCTCTTTTATCGTGCAAATTCACAGGAAGTAGGGTCGGGTTTTGGATTGTATAACGTAAAAAGCGCGTTATCAAAAATAAATGGCAAAATTGAGGTCAACTCTGTGATGGACCAGGGCACAACTTTTAAAGTAACACTCCCTTCTATTTGATAGCGCATGGAATTATCATTTATAGTTATTGATGATAGTGAGCTTGATTGCTTTATTGCGCGAAAGATAATAAGGCATACCAATGAACACCTGAGCATAAATACGTTTCAGGATGCCCAGCTTGCGCTCGAAACGATACAGGCCGGTATTGCCCATGCCGCCGGGTCAAAAACTATAGTGTTACTGGATCTGCAAATGCCACTGATGAACGGCTTTCAGTTTGTTGAAGAATTTGAAAAGCTGCCGCCCGAAACTCAAAAAAAATACATGGTGGTTATACTATCATCAACCCGTAACACCAATGATATTCACCGGATACTTACCTACCCCGCAGTAAACGATATTTTAGAGAAACCTCTTACCCGCGAAAAACTGTCTTCGCTGATGGCCAAGGCGCAATCGCGCTGATAACAACAAAAAAAAGAAAGCGTCATTGCTACGGCTACCCATAACATACCAAACCGCCTTACAATTGCGAGTCGCCGGCGTTGGATTAAGTGGAGAGGCGACGCAGCAACCTCATCGCGCGGTTAATGAAGCGACGAGGTTGCTACACCCGCCACAGCACAACCCAACGCAAGGGCCTCGCAATTACAACCAGGTTAGAAAATGAAGATTTTAATAAAATTTAAACAGCTTCTAAGAAAGTAATTTTTGGCGCAATAAAAACTCCAGCTGGTCATTAGATACTTCCAGTTTTTCGTTCATATCTTTCAATTCAACCTTTTCCAGGTATTTTTCATAAGCCCTGTTAATGGTAAGGTCAAGCTCTTCTTCATTCCAGGGTTTGGCCAGGTAATGAAATATTTTGCCTTTGTTAACCGCGTCAACTACGGCGCCCATATCGGCATAACCGGTTAAAAGTATCCGCATCGGGTCGGGGTATTTTACCAATACCTTTTCCAGGAACTCAACGCCCGTCATTTCGGGCATACGCTGATCGGTAATAATAATTTGAACAGGCTTAGTTTCCAGTATTTTAAGTGCTTCGTCGCCACTAATGGCCGTTAGCACCTGGTATTTTATACGGAAAGTGGCTTTAAATGAAAATAAATTGTTCTCCTCATCATCTACATAAAGTATTGATATTTTCTCTGCTGACATCTTAATGCAATTTATAATACATCATTTTATATGTAAATATACCAGTTTATATTAAATTTAATAACATGGCTATTTTTACCATTTTTTAAAAAACCGGCCAATTTATTTATGCGATATCATTTATCCCCTGTTTTTTAATGATTTGCAATATAGTGCAATGTATTTTTTATAATTTTATCTGGCAGTAACAATTCTGTGTTATTACTGCCGGTGCCCAATTAATTAACCTAACGCTGCATGAGAAAACTATTACTTTTAATTCCTTTTGTATTTTGTTTTCATTGTGCTTTCTCGGGGTCGGGTAATGATAGCTTACTTACCAGGCTTAATACTGCCCTGGATAAGAAAAAATCATACGATGCTGATAAGTTAAAACGGATCGACAGCCTTAAAAAACTGTTAACTATCAATAAACTCGATTTAGAAAGACGCTACAGCATTAATTTAATGCTGTATAACGAGTATAAATCATTCAATTATAATACGGCTTATAGCTATTCGCAAAAATTACAACAGATAGGCCGTTTATTAAACGATCCGGTAAAAATAGCTTACGGGAAAATCAAGCTGGGCTTTATCCTGCTTTCCTCGGGCATGTTTAAAGAAACTTTTGATTCACTAAAAACGGTTAAGGTTAATTTATTGCCCGATTCGGCCAAAACCGAATATTACTTTTTAACTGCCCGCACCTATTATGACCTCGCCGACTATGATCAGGACGATTACTACACGCTTATATATAACGAACGTGCAGGCCGGTATATTGATTCGGGCACTATGCTTTGCCCCGCCAACTCGTTTGAATATATTTATTATAACGGGTTAAAATATTTAAAAAACGGCAATACCAAAAAGGCGGTTATCGACCTCAAAGCATTGATAAAAACCTATAAACTAACCTACCACCAATATGCGGTAACTGCCTCAACATTAAGCGACCTTTATATACGAAATGCCCAACCTGATAGCGCTATTGACCTATTGATGCAGGCTGCCGTTGCCGATGTAAAATCATCAACCAAAGAGGCTGCCGCTATGCTAAACCTGGCCCAGTTGCTGCATAAAAACGGCGATATAACCAATGCCTACGTTTTTATTAAACAGGCAATGGACGATGCGAGTTACTATGGCGCCCGGCAGCGCAAATTACAGGTAAGCGCTATTTTACCCATCATAGCCGGCGAAACCATAAACTCGGTAGAAAAGCAGCGGCTGGCCCTGTTTTTTTATGCCGCGCTTTTAACCATATTACTGGTGATCATTTATAAACAGCTGCAAAAGCTAAAACAGGCTGATAAAGCTATAGTTGATGCCAACCATAACCTACAGGAAACCAACCATAAATTAAACGAAGCCAACACCATCAAAGACGAATACATAGGCTATTATTTTAATCTGATATCTGAATATATCAACAAGCTTGAAAAGTTTAAACGATCAGTAGATAATAAGCTCATCACTAAAAGATATGATGATATTGGTATTTTGGTTAATAACATTAACCTCACCAAAGAGCGGGAAGAGCTGTTTATCAATTTTGATAAAGCCTTCCTTAAAATATTCCCCAACTTTGTTGATGGTTATAATGCCCTGTTCAATGAAGAGAACCGCGTAAAGCTATTGCCCAACCAGTTGCTAAATACCGATCTGCGCATTTTTGCCCTGGTAAGGCTGGGCATAAATGATACCGAAAAGATCGCTCATATACTGGAATATTCTGTTAATACCATCTATAATTACAAAACGCGTATCAAAAGTAAATCAAACGTGCATAATGACGAGTTTGAGCACGCTATTATGGCCATAAAAGCCATTTGATTATTGCACAAAAACCGAAAACCCTTTATATTGGGTTTATATTTTAACAAAACTAAATCCGAAATAATAAACTGATTACCAACCAATTACATTAATATGTAATTGGTTTTTGTTTATATTCTGTTTTTGAAATTTGCCCCCGGCTATTATATCAACTCTCTTTGATATGTAATTGCATTGGCACCACAAGGTGCTTAGCAATTAACAATTATAACCTGTTTATCTAACTCTTATTGTAATATGAAAATGTATCAACAACCTTACCCGGTATTGAAGCAGTTTTGCCTGTACGCTATACCGGATAAAAGTAAAAATCACCTGCTTTCGGGCTAACCCGCTCGCTGCACGGTTTTGCTGCCATGCCTGCCTTATTTAACCCTTACCAAATTATTAAAACCTAAATAAAACCATTATGTATAAAAAACAATTACTACTCAAATTACTGTTTTGTCCATTGCTTTTATTGATGTCGATATCAGCTTTTGCACAACAAATATCAGTTACCGGTAAAGTAACCGATGAAAAAGGCGACCCTATCCCCGGCGCGTCTGTAACCATAAAAGGAACTGCCAAAGGGACAAATTCAAATGTAAACGGAAATTATTCTGTTACAGTAAATGGCAGTACTGATATATTGGTGTTTACCAATATAGGGTTTGAAAGACAAGAAATGAAGGTTAATAACAAACGGGTTATTAACGTAACCCTGCGGGACGACCAGCAACAACTAAATGAAGTGGTTGTGATTGGTTACGGCACACAAAAGCGAAGGGATATAACCGGCTCGGTCGGCTCGGTTAAAGGCGACGCGTTTAAAGATCAGCCTATAACTAACCCTATAGCCGCTTTACAGGGGCGTGTGGCCGGTGTTAACGTGGTAGAAAGCTCGGGCGCGCCGGATGCTGCCCCAACTATCACCATAAGAGGTTTGGCATCATTTAACCAGCCCATACCGTTGTATATTGTTGACGGCGTACGCGTACCTGATATAGGTAGTCTCAATGTGCAGGATATAGCCTCAATTGACGTTTTAAAAGACGCGGCTTCGGCAGCTATCTACGGTTCGGCAGCGGCAGGCGGCGTGTTATTGATCAGCACTAAAAAAGGCGTTGACGGCAGCACGGTTCCGGCAATAAACTTTAGCACAAGAGGCAGTATAACCCAACCCAAGTTGGTTAACCTGTTGGATAAAAATGGGTTTATCCAATTAGAAAACATTGTTAACCCCAAGTTTTTTGCGGGTGCAACCCGGTTAGATACTTTGGCTAATACTGATTGGGTGCATACCTTATACCGCAATGCCAGCGAGCAAAACTATAATTTATCAGTTGCAGGCTCATCGCCGGTGGTAAATTACCTGTTCTCGGGTTTTTATAACGCGCAAACGGGCATATTCATTAAAAACTATTCGAACATTGGCGGCGGGCGTATTAATACCGACTATAAACTGGGTAAATACATTACCATTGGCGAGCAATTAGGCATATCGCAACGCCAAACCGACCCATTGATAGGCAGCCAGGCCGATCTGCATAACGCGCCTTTCAGAACACAGCCTATAATCCCGGTATATGATAAATACGGCAATTACGGCATTGAGCCAACCGGGTATAACGGTTTAGCTTTCTCGGGCCCTAACCCTTATGGCGCGGTACAATCAGCCAACGCGCAGAACCAGAAAAACAACCTGCAGGCCAATATTTATGCCGATATCAAGCTGCCTTTTCATCTTGATTTCCGTACCACTATCGGGTACAATTATTACCTCGAATCGCAGGATTATTTCCAAAACGCGTACAACTTTGGGCCGGTGGCGCTATCAACAAACTCGCTGGATAAGTATTCTATCCAAAGCACACAGTTGTTAACCAACTATGTGTTAAACTATACACAAAGCTTTGGCAAGCATAACATCAGCGCGGTTGTGGGTTATGAGCAAATCGTAAACAAGTATAATAACATCAACGCCGGCGAAACAGCCATTGGCCTGGCCGGTTATTCATTTGTACAAACCTCCGCCTCAACATTGGCTATTAATGGCCATTATGACCCTAACGGGTTGATCAAATCGCAGTTTGGGCGCATTAACTATAATTACAACGGCCGTTATTACATATCAGGTTCTATAAGGCAGGATGCCAACTATACCGAATTTGGCCCCGCTCAGCAAAAAGGTGTTTTCCCGGCAGGTTCAGCAGGCTGGAACATCAGCGAAGAACCTTTCTTTAAGAAGATCGCTCCCGGGCTTTCATTGCTAAAACTACGCGGCAGTTATGGCACGCTGGGTAACAGCAATATCCGCCAGTACAGCTTCGTATCTACCTACAGCCAGTTTCAATCAGCCTCGGGTATTTCGGCAGGCGGGCAAAATTTCGCGCCGGGGGCTCCGCTTACCATAGCCAACTCCATAAACGGCATCCCCAACCCGGATGTACATTGGGAAACCGTTACCGAAGCTAACATTGGTATTGACGGCGAGGCGTTTAAAGGCAAGCTTTATTTTACGGCAGAGTGGTATAACAAGAATACCAACGACATGCTTTACTCTTTACAATTACCTACAAGCGCAGGCTTTACATCGCCTTATGTTACCAACATAGGTAAAGTAAATAACAAAGGGTTTGACTTTTTGGTAGGCTACCGCGACAGGGTTGGTAAACTGGGTTATGACATCAGCGCCACAGCCGGGTTTAACAAAAACATGGTGGTAAGCTTATCGGGCGCGGCAACTGACGCGGTTTATGATGGCTACAACTGGTACAGCAATGGCGATACCGGCTTCAACATGATGTCGAACCAAACGTTAACCATTACCAAACCGGGGCAGCCTTTTGGTTCGTTCTACGGCTACAAAGTACTGGGTATATTCCCAACCGATGCTGCGGCAGCAGGGCAACATGTTAACGGCACAACCGCCCGTGCAGGCGACCTGCAATTCCAAGACTTGAACGGCGATGGTAAAATTGATGCAAACGACAGGCAGATAATTGGTAACCCTAACCCTAAACTGGTATATGGTATCAATATGCATTTCAACTATCAGAATTTTGACCTGGCCTTACTGTTTAATGGTGTTGCCGGTGTACAACTATTTAATGGTGTAAAAGCTTATGAGCAATATCCGTTTGCCGATGGCAATACCACCAGCAAAGTATTTGGCGATTCGTTTTTGGGCAACAACGGGCTTACCTCACAGCCCCGCCTAGGTGTGGCATCAAGCGGCGGGTTTGCCTTAGATCCTAACCAGAATTACACCTCGGTAAATAGCTATTTTGTAGAGAGTGGTGCTTATTTAAAACTGAAGAACGTGCAGTTAGGCTACACCTTCTCAAACAGGATACTGCAAAAAATAAGTGTTAAAAACGCCCGGTTATTCGTAATGGCCAACAATGTGTTTGTGATAACCAAATATACTGGCCTTGATCCGGAGTTGGGCAGTTCATTTACAGGTTCGGGCTCAGGCGCGGTTACCACACAGGGAATTGATGCAGTGACCAACTATCCGCAAACCCGAATTTATTCAGTGGGCCTGGACGTTAATTTTTAATAATCACCTTAAAAAACTATCAACATGTTAAAGAAAATATATATAGCAACACTGGCGGTAATTTTAATTGCCGGTTGTAAAAAGGACCCCGGCTTGCTGGTTAGTCCTACCGATCAATACAGTACCAATAATTACCCGGCAACCATTAATGACCTGCAAAGCGTATTAGCGCCATGCTATTCAAATTTGCGCGACCCAGGCTTGTTTGGTTTCAACTTTTTGCCAAAAGCCCTTTCCAATTCCATGCACGTAGTTAACTCGGCCTATAACGGCGACCAGGCATGGAACGAAATGGCTAATACTAACCTTACAACAGGTAACTCGCACTCGTCTGACGCATGGCAGGCATTATTCACAGGCGTTAAAAACTGTAATGTCTTAATTGCAGGCGTTACGCTTTATAATACCAAATATGCCAAACCGGCCGATGCGCAAACGGTTAATTATATATTAGGGCAGGCCTACTTTTTACGCGCCTACTATTACTTTGAGTTGGAGTGTTTATTTGGCGAAAGCTATATCACCACCTCGGCCGGGAGCGATAAAATGGGCATGCCGCTATTTAGTACCATACCGGCAACGCTTAGCGCCACGCAACAGGCACGCAGCACAACCCGCCAAACCTGGGATTTTATTGAAGGCGACCTTAAACAAGCGGCAACCTTACTTAAAGGTAAAGTATGGACCGGCAACGATGTAGGCCGCATAACCGAATGGGCTGCAAAAGGATTATTGGGCAAGGCCTATGTATTTACACAGGATTGGGCCGATGCCAAAACCACGTTGAACGATGTGATACAAAACAGCGGTAAAACATTAATGACCTACGCGCAATACCATGACTCGTTTAACGGCAACACCGCTAATGAGTTTAACAGCGAGTCGTTATTTGAACTGAATATCGACCCAAATTCGCAGGGTGGCTATGGTATCTATAGCGGCGCTGCAAACGCAACCTCAATTGATGGGTTGATATGGGCGGCATGGTCATTAGGCGGCGATGGAACCGAGGGCGGGGCATTCCCGTTAGGTTATGGTAACGAGTACCTGCATGATCAAAACGTATTGCGTTTTGGCTATTCCATTGGCAGTAACTACGCGCTGGTGGCTAACCCTAACTATAAATCGGCTGCGGGGCCAAGTTATAAAAACCCGCAATTGATCATGGACCCGGTTTACAAAGCAAAAGCCTTATTGGTACGCAGCGCACAAACTGCCGACCCGCGTTTGTTTGTGAACGCCATGCAGCCCTGGGTTGACTCGGTTAAGTTTGACGGGGTAAACTATGCGCCAAGCGCCAAGCCAAACTTTTTGGCAGGCAACGGGAACGTGTATGGCTGGAGCGTGCGGAAATACTCGCCAATATATTATAATGAAGGCAGCGGCCAGGGTAACTTCCCAACCAATGAGGTTGCTGATGCCTGGAACTATTACCTGCTGCGTTTAGCCGATGTTTACTTATTATATGCCGAAGCCAGCATAGGCGGCGGCGATAATGCAACCGGGCTTGAATATATTAACAGGGTTAAACGCCGCGCCTATGGGCTGCCTGTTAGTACGCCTTCGGCAGCGGTTGATTATAAATCGCTTACTGATAAAACGGTTGCTATAAATGACCCGGTTTTGGGCAATAACCCATTGTATTATGAACGCTGGGCCGAACTGTTTAACGAAGGCCATTGGTGGTTTGACGTATGCCGCTGGAGGATAGGAAAATCAGAAGCTGCTTACTTTGGTACAGCCATAAACGTAACCGGCCCTTTTCAATGGGACGATAGCAAATCATACGTATGGCCCATACCTATCAGCGAGCTGAATGCCAACAGTAAAATGAAGCAAAACCCGGGGTATTGATCAGAGATTATAATTGGTTAATTAGTTAATGTGCAGGGCCCCTTAACTGGGGCTTTGTACTTAATTTCTTCATTTTTCACTATAACAAGCCATACTTATGCCCTTTAAATACACCGGCAATTATCCGAAGTTCTGCTTTGTATTTGTTATTTGCGCATTATCATTTTGCCGGGTTTGGGCACAGGATTCGTTAAAGAATTTACCCGAATACAGCCTGCCAATAACCGGGCAAAAATTGGTTATTGCCCATTGCATGACCAATATTATCCGGTATAAAGGCCATGAGCTGGAGGATAGCTGCAACCCGGATTATTACGCGGCAAAAGGCAATATCACATCGCCATTAGGCGGCCTTACACAGGTTAAGCCTATGGCCAATAGCCTGATGGCTAACAAAACGCTGGATGAATCGGTTGAGTTTGAAATGCGGGCGGCAATACAATCGGGCATTGATGGCTTTCAATTCTATTATATTTTAGGCAACAATAGCTGGGACGATATTATAAAAGCCTATTTCCGCGTAGCGGATAAAAAGCAGATCAATTTCAAATTCACCTTCTGCATATCGCACCCAAATGGCAGTACCGAAGCTTTAAAGGTTGCCGAATTTGCCCGGCGCATTAATAATATTATGGACGAAGTTGGCCGTAACAATCCGCATTGGCTGCGCGCGCCCGACGGACGGCTTATTGTTTACCAGTGGATTGGTGAAGGGTTGGCTGATATACCGGCAGATAAACAAGGGTTGCCCGATCAGTTTTACATAGCGCGGGCCTATAAACGGTTAGCAAATGCTGTACATGAACGTTTTGCCTGCGTATTTACAGTAAATACCGAAATTACCAAACAGGCGCTGGATGATTACCTCGACTATTTCCCGGCGGTATGGATATGGACGTTGCCGTATGACAAAAATTATATCGGGAATATGATAGCGGCCGAATGCAGGAAACGCCGCCGCACGTTCACAGGTTCGGTTTTTGCCGATTTCTATACTTCTAAACTATTAAAAAAAGACACCTGGGATATGTACCACCGGGCCGGTGAAGCGGTAAACGCCGGTATTGATAACGTAGAACGAAAATACATTACAACAGGCTTATCCTACAATTTCCGCAAGCTGTTTGAATTTGGCATTAAGCAGGATGTACCTATCATGAATGTGATAACCTGGAACGATTATCCCGAAGGGCACCACCTGGCGCCAGAAATCAACCACAATGAGGGCTTTTCCATATTGCTCAACTACTATAAATCGCAATGGAAAAAACAACCTTCTGTATATGCAGACAGGGATGTGGCTATTGCCTTTTTTAAAAAATACAACCATACCATAAAACCAAGCCCTTTTTATATCCCCGTAAAAAGCTTTCAAAAGGAAGTTATACCAGCAACCTGGGAGGACTCTATAGAAGTTGTAACGCTGCTGAAAAACGGCGGGCAGTTAACTGTAAACGGGCAAACGGTTAAGGTTGGCACCGGTCTGGTTTCAACCAAATTAAAGGCGCGTACAGGGCCGGTTGAGATAACTGTTTTAAGCGATGGCAAAGCTACCGTTCACTTTAGCACGCCCGAAGGGATAACAGATCATCCTTATCGTGCGGATAGGCTTACCTATACTTATAGCAGCGAGTTTGACCGTTTTTATGATAATCTTTTCCCGGGCTTTAAGCCTGAATATTCGCACGAATACAATCCCGGGTTTGATCAAAACCATCACCATACTAAAAATACTGAGGCTTCAAACAGGATGAAGCCGGCAAACTAATGTACCACCAGATGAAATATACCTACATCCTTTTACTCAACCTGTTTATACTTAACCGGCTAATGGCCCAGGATAACAAGGCAACTACAATAAGCCTTGATAAAGTTAAGCTCGAATTTATGCTGGAACACGGCGAACCAAACTATGCCGTTTATTTTAATAATGAGCCGGTAATAAAACGATCAAGACTGGGCATCGTGTTAAAAGACGACAACGCTTTAGCCAATGATTTTGAGTTGCTGGGCACCGACAAAAAACAGGTTGACGAGGTTTGGAACCCAGTTTGGGGCGAGGTGAGCCATATACGTAACCATTATGAGCAGGCCACTATCCACCTAAAGCAATTGCATACCAACAGGTTAATGAATATTGTGTTCAGGGTATTTGCCGATGGCGTGGGTTTTCGATATGAGTTTTTGAAACAGCCAGGCTTAAAGTATTTTATAGTGGACGATGAACTGACCGAGTTCAGCTTAACCGGCGATCATAAAACGTTTTGGATACCCGGCGACTATGATACCAATGAATATCAATATACCGAATCGGCATTAAGCCAGGTTGATGCCTGGAAGGTTTCAAACGCGGCTACGGATATAGCGGTGCGCGTTGCCCCCGATCAATATGCGGTACAAACACCGTTGATGATGAAAACAGTAGGTGGATTGTATATCAACATTCACGAAGCCGCGCTGGTAAATTATTCGTCAATGCAGCTGCATGTTGACCGCAGCACTTTTAAGCTAACAGCCCGGCTGGTACCCGATGCGGTAGGCAATAAAGCCTATATGCACGCGCCAAGCCATACCCCATGGCGCACTATCATCGTAAGCGATAAGGCGGCTGATATATTGGCCTCAAAGATGATACTAAACCTTAATGAGCCTTCAAAAATTCAAAATACATCATGGATAAAACCTATGAAATTTGTAGGCGTATGGTGGGAAATGCAAACCGGCAAAAGCACCTGGAACTACGCCAACAGCGCCGATACACTTAACGCGAAGGGCCAGCTGATACCCAACGGCAAACACGGGGCTAATACCACTAATGTGAAACGGTATATTGATTTCGCGGCTAAAAACGGCATACAGGGTGTATTGGTTGAAGGCTGGAATACCGGCTGGGAAGATTGGTTTGGTAACTGGAAGGAAAACGTTTTCAGCTTTGTTACCCCCTACCCCGATTTTGATATTAAAGCAATTACCAAATACGCGGCCTCAAAAGGTGTAAAAATGATCATGCATAATGAAACCTCTGCCTCGGCTACTGATTATGAGCGACAGATGGATACGTCCTTCCGTTTTATGAAAAAGTTTGGCTACCCGGCCGTAAAAACGGGCTATGTTGGGAAGATCATTCCGCGCGGCGAGCATCATGACGGCGCGTGGATGACAGGCCACTATGTACGGGTGGTACAAAAAGCAGCGGCTTATCATATCATGCTGGACGCGCATGAACCCGTAAGGCCAACAGGCCTGCAGCGCACCTACCCCAATTGGATGGCCTGCGAGGCAGGCAGGGGGAACGAGTACAATGCCTTCGGCCAGGGAAATATGCCCGCACACGAAACCATTATGCCCTTTACCCGCCTAATGGGCGGCCCTATGGATTATACCCCCGGCATATTTAAAATTAAAGGTTATGTAACCGGTGAGCCTAACCGGCAGGTGCATACCACGCTGGCCAAACAACTGGCTTTGTATATTACCATGTATAGCCCACTGCAAATGGCTGCCGACCTGCCCGAAAACTATCAAAAGCACCTGGATGCTTTCCAGTTTATTAAAGATGTACCGGTAGATTGGGACGACACCAAAATACTGGAAGCCGAACCCGGCGAATACATTACCATTGCCCGTAAACAAAAGGGAAAGGACAACTGGTTTGCAGGTGCTATCACCAATGAAAATAGCCGCGAAGCTACCCTCCCGCTTAACTTTTTAGATAAAGGCAAAATTTATACAGCCACCATATACCGGGATGCCGACAATGCCGATTGGAAAGAAAACCCCGAGGCCTATAAAATTGAAAAGGTTAAAGTTACAGCTGGTACTATGCTGCATATTAAGCTGGCCAATGGCGGCGGGGCAGCTGTGAGTATTATGGTGGGGAAATAACTGTAATGACATTGCGCTCGCGTGTTGTGGCTGTTGGTACTTTGAATTTATACTACCAGGGGCTATAATCCGTTTGTGACAAGGGGCTGTTTATTTAAAAATCTGCCTTAAATTTTGCATATTGCAATCAGATGCCCGTTGTTAAACTGCCCTTTTCAAAACAGATAGCCTACGCCAGCGGTATGATAGGCTGGAGCATCATGACCAATATTATTATTGTGATGCTGCCCTACTTTTACCTTCCGCCATCAAGCGCGGGGCTTATACCGTTGGTGCCGCAGCTGATGCTGTTTGGGGTATTGAATATCATGTCGGTCATAGCCGCTTCTGGCCGGTTTGCCGATGCCATATTTGACCCTTACATAGCCTCGCTAAGTGATAAAAGCACCAATAAAAAAGGGCGGCGCATACCCTTTATGAAGTGGGCCACGCTGCCTTCGGTTGTTTTTTGCGCGCTTACATTTTGCCCCCTGGTTAAGGCCGAAAGCACGCATAATGCCATCTGGATAGGTTTTACGCTGGTGGTGTTTTTTATGGCCGTTACTACCTATATTATACCCTATAACGCGCTATTGCCCGAACTAACCTCTACCGCGTCTGAAAAAGTTAAGTTATCATCCTACCAACAGGTGGGTTTTGTTATAGGCATGATCCTATCCGCATTGGTAAATAACTTCGCCGACCTGGTACAGCGTTTTCTATCTGTAACTAACCGCGATGATGCCGTTCAATATACCATTTGGGGGCTATGCGCTTTGGCCGGACTGTTTATGCTGATACCGGTGTTTGCTATTGACGAACGGAAATACTGTAATAGCAAGCCCTCGCATTTACCGCTATTACCGGCTATCCGTAAAACCTTCCGTAACAGCAATTTCAAATACTACCTGTTTTCGGATTTTGCTTATTATATGGCCCTGAGCATCATTTCGAGCGGCTTACTGTTCTTTATTACCGTGCTGCTGCACCTGCCCGAGTCGATGGGTGGCCTGCTGATGTTTACTATGGTATTTGTATCGTTGCTGTTTTACCCGCTTATTAATTACCTGTCTAAAAAGATCGGCAAGAAACCGATAGTGATATTTTCGTTCGCGTTGCTGAGCCTGATATTTGTGGCGATATACTTTTTAGGGAAGTTCCCCTTTTCGGCCACAGCGCAAATTTATATACTGGTGCTTTGCGCGTCGTTTCCGCTGGCATCGCTGGGTATTTTACCTAACGCCATATTAGCCGAAATTGCCGAACGCGATGCCAAACGAACCGGCGAAAACCGTGAGGGAATGTTTTTTGCGGTTAAATACCTGTTTGTAAAGCTGGGGCAAACCATGGGCATAGCGTTATTTGCTTTCCTAACAGTTTACGGAAAAGATCCGGGGAACGACTATGGCCTGCGCCTAAACGGGGTTTGCGGCTTTGTACTTTGTGTGCTTGCCTGTATATTTTTCAGCAGGTTCAGAGAGGCCAGGCCGAAGGCCTAAGCTCAGTTTGCAGTTTTGAGCAGGCAGTTTGCATGTATTAGTTGGCATTAAATAATTTGCAAAGCTGCAAACTGCCTACCGGTAACTGCAAACTAACGTGAGACGTTATTGGGCCTGCAATACACCAACTGCATGGTATTAATATTACGCATTTCAAAAGCGGCTTCGCAATAGCATAGGTAATAGTTCCATTTGCGGATAAAGCGATCATCAAAACCTAATGATTTTACAGTTGATAGGTTGGCGTTAAACTGATCGTACCATAGTTTAAGCGTGGTGGCATAGTCGGCGCCTATGTCTTTCAAGTCAACCAGGGTCATATCGCCGGTACGGTTAACCGAACCATTTATGGCGGCAACAGACGGCAATAATGAGCCAGGGAAAATATGCTTTTGTATCCAGTCAACCCCTTTTCGCAAACTATCGTAGCGTGAATCGGGCGAGGTTATCACCTGCAGGGCTAATATGCCGTTCTTTTTGAGCAGGTCGTGGCATTTTTTAAAGTAGATATCCATGTATTTATGCCCCACCGCTTCCAGCATCTCTACCGAAACGATCTTATCATACTGGCCTTCCAGTGTGCGGTAATCGCGCAGCTCGATACTTATACGGTCGCTTAAGCCCTCCTCGGCTACGCGTTCGGTAGCCAGTTTGTGCTGTTCTTCTGATATGGTTAACGAGGTTACCCTGCAACCATATTTCCTGGCCATATAAATCGCGTTGCCACCCCAGCCGCTGCCAATTTCTAAAACATGGTCGGTTGGTTTAAGGCGCAATTGCATGCAAAGGCGCTCGTATTTTGCCAACTGTGCTTCCTGTAGGCTTAAGCCATCTTTATAAAAATACGCGCTCGAATAGGTCATGGTAGGATCGAGGAAACTGGCAAAGAAATCATTATTCAAATCATAATGCTCAGCGATGTTTTTGCGCGACCCATCTAAAGTGTTGGCCCTTTTAAAATGGGTTAGTTT
>Ga0206890_1098_pt1 | contig 26774 bp, 26 predicted proteins | sample Alteio_BWOrgHeat_58_FD_152960 | JGI IMG/M metagenome (GOLD analysis project Ga0206890, IMG submission 152960) | Enriched cells from forest soil in Barre Woods Harvard Forest LTER site, Petersham, Massachusetts, United States - Alteio_BWOrgHeat_Nextera6 ... | reverse complement strand
GAAGGTCATTGATCTTTCACAGGATTTCAGGATGGCTGCGCAGGCTGATTATAAAGGGCGAATGTTTGTGTATGGCTTGCCTGAATATAACATAGAGCAAATAAAACAGGCTAAAAATATTGCTAACCCTGGCTGTTTTGCCACTGCTATACAGTTGGGCTTGCTGCCACTGGCTCATGCAGGGGTGCTACAGGAGGTACATTGCACGGGGATTACCGGCTCTACGGGCGCAGGGCAGAAACTACAGCCCACCTCGCACTTCTCGTGGCGGGCAAATAATATACAGGCATATAAATCGCTTACCCACCAGCACCTGAATGAGATCATGCAGACCATCGGCAGCCTGCAGCCAAATCATGAACTGCTGAACTTTATACCCTGGCGCGGAGATTTTACGAGGGGCATTTATGTGACTTCTTATACTAAGAGCAACCTCAGTATTGAGGAAGCTTATGAACTGTATATAAATTATTACGCGCCCCATGATTTCACCCATGTAAGCAGGGAAATGATAGACCTGAAGCAGGTGGTAAATACCAACAAATGCCTGATACACCTGGAAAAGGTTAATGACCAACTCATTATTCATTCCGCGATAGATAATCTGCTGAAAGGCGCATCGGGGCAGGCTGTGCAGAATATGAACATTATGTTCGGATTGTCGGAAACTGCGGGGCTCAAATTTAAATCACTTTCATTCTAATCATATCACAATGAACTTATTTGATGTTTACCCGCTCAATGATATTACCATCGTTAGGGGGCAAGGCTCTTACATCTGGGACGATAAGGGGAACAAATACCTTGATTTTTATGGCGGCCATGCGGTGATCTCCATTGGGCATACTCATCGGCACTATGTGCATCGGCTTACTGAGCAACTGGGGCAGATAGGTTTTTACTCCAACTCTATAAAAATACCACAGCAGGTGGAACTTGCAGAAAAACTGGCAGCCATCAGCGGTAAGAATGACTATCAATTGTTTCTTTGCAACTCAGGCGCAGAGGCAAATGAGAACGCACTAAAGCTGGCCTCTTTTCATACCGGCAGAAACAAGGTAATCGCTTTCACCAAGTCTTTTCATGGCAGGACTTCCCTTGCTGTTGCTGCTACAGATAACCAATCAATAGTAGCCCCGGTAAACAGGACTGACAACGTAATATTTTTGCCCTTCAATGATGTTGCTGCTTTGCAGGCTTACTTTGCGGAGCATGGCAGTGAGGTGGCCTGCGTGATTACGGAAGGCATTCAGGGCGTTGGTGGTATCAACATTGCCAGTGCTGCTTTTTTGCAGGAAATCAGGAAGCAATGTGATGAGCATGGCGCAGTGTATATAGCAGACAGTGTGCAGTGCGGCTATGGACGCAGCGGCAGGTTTTTCTCTCATGACTATTCCGCGGTAAATGCCGATATATACACTATGGCCAAGGGCATGGGCAATGGCTTCCCGGTGGCAGGGATTATTATTGCGCCGCATATTAAGGCTAAGCATGGATTGTTGGGTACTACATTTGGCGGCAATCACCTGGCTTGCGCTGCGGCGCTGGCTGTGCTTGAAGTAATAGAGCGGGACAACTTAATGCAACATGCGCTTGATACCGGTAATTATATCATAGATGCATTAAAAGGCATACCCCAGCTTGGCAATGTAAGGGGGTGCGGACTAATGATAGGGTTTGATGTGCCGGAACAATATAAAGACCTTAAAAAAAACCTGCTTTGGAAACATAGGATCTTTACCGGTGAAGCAAAACCAAACGTAATACGATTACTGCCTGCCTTGAATATAGGCACAGCAGAAGTGGACATACTCTTGAATGCTATAAAGGAGGAATTAACTGTTAATCATTGATCATTAATGACGCTTTCGGTAATAAAAATAGGCGGCAATATTATTGATGACCCGACCAAACTGGCATCTTTCTTAGGCACCTTCACAGCCATTGCAGACCCTAAGATATTGGTGCATGGGGGCGGAAAGGTTGCAACGGATATTGGCCGCCAATTAGGTATAGAGCCAAAGTATGCGGACGGCAGGCGTATAACCGATGCCGCTACCCTACACGTGGTAACTATGGTATATGGAGGCCTGATAAACAAGCAAATCACCGCCCAATTGCAGGCTCTACGATGCAATGCTATAGGATTAACCGGAGCCGACGCATCTATTATCCCTGCACAAAAGCGCCCGGTAAAAGATATTGACTTCGGATACGTAGGCGATGTTGCGAGTAAAGACATTAACACAGAAGTACTGAGAATAATGCTGGATGCCGGGCTTACCCCGGTGCTTGCCCCCCTCACCCACGACGGCAACGGCCAGATGCTGAATACCAATGCAGATACCATAGCCCAGGAGGTTGCAAAAGCATTAGCAGTACTGTACGATGTGCAACTAATTTATTGTTTTGAGAAAAAGGGAGTTTTAGCTGATCCTGCTAATGAGGATTCTGTGATTTCTAAGATAAACGCAGGGGCATTTGAACGCCTCAAGGCTAGTGGTATCATTTTCGGCGGTATGATCCCTAAGCTGGAAAACGCACTGGCTGCTATCAATAGCGGCGTAGAAAGAGTAGTGATTGGCAATGCAGATGAACTTGCAGCGATTGTGGAGGGAAAGGCAGGAACTTGTATTACGCAATAGTAAGTCGGGAGTAATTTTATCAAATCTCGTCTATCCGGCAAAGCCGCTTATTTTTGCTTTTGCGAACATCAATGACTATACTTACATAAATGCCGGGAAGAACATCAAACGCATATACTAAACACAACCAGGTAAAGATAGTGCGCGGTGGGGCAGATTACTTCAATTGTATTGAGGAGATCGCGGATAATGCAATAGATTCCCTGCATCTGCAAACCTATATTTTTGATGAAGATGAAACCGGGAATAAAGTTGCCGAAGCATTGATAAGGGCTGCAAGAAGAAAAGTACACGTATATATGCTCCTTGATGGTTATGCCTCTCAACGCCTTTCGCCGACGTTTATTTCCCGACTCGAGGACGCAGGTATTCATTTCAGGTTTTTCCACCCATTACTTAAGAGCCAATATTTTTATTTTGGCAGACGGCTGCATCATAAAGTAGTAGTCGCGGATGCGCGTGTCTGCATGGTGGCTGGTGTAAATATAAGCAACCGGTATAACGACATTGGCGAAACAAAAGCGTGGCTCGACTGGGCAGTATACACCGAAGGCGAGGTGGCCATACAAATGAACGATGTGTGCATGAGGATATGGAAAGGATCTGCACTTAAAAAAAGAGAAAGAGCCGATACAGATGCTATACCACGGGCATTGCCGAAGGAAGAGTGCCTGGTAAGGATTCGCAGGAATGACTGGGTGTATAAAAAGACGGAAATTACAAAAACGTACCGGGAGCTATTTACGGAAGCCCATGCCAACGTAACTATGATGACCAGTTATTTCTGGCCGCCGCAAAAGCTGCTAAAACGTATGGCGGCAGCATCGCGCAGGGGTGTAAAAATAAGGCTGATACTTACGGCTAAGGCTGATGTGCCTTTATCGAAATATTCAGAACGGTATTTGTATCAATGGTTATTCAGAAACAAGATTGAGATTTATGAGTACGAAAAGAATGTGCTGCACGGCAAGATAGCGGTCTGTGACAGCGAGTGGATAACTGCAGGGTCTTACAATGTAAATAATATCAGTGCTTATGCGAGCGTAGAGCTCAACCTGGATGTGAAAAACAGGTCCGTAGCGCGCCTGATAAATAATGATTTTGAAGAGATCATAAACAATGACTGCAAGCAAATAACCGAAGCTGATTTTAAAGCGTCGAATAATTTCCTGAAACGTTTTTTTTATTATTTTTCCTATCGCTTTATCCACTTTTTATTCTTCCTGTTCACGTTTTATTTTATCCAGCGCCGTGAACAAGATTAATAACGAGCTCATTTTCTACCTCTTCACATATATTTGCTGAAAGACTGACTTAGTAAATCAAAATAATGGCCAACCAGGAAACTATAGTAATCGCGGGCAAAAGCGATAAACCATTAATCGTAAATCGCTTCGGCTATGGTACCATGCGCCTTACAGGCGAAGGCATTTACGGAGAACCTAAAAACAGGCCGGAAGCATTGCAAATACTCAAGCGTTGTATCAGCAGCGGTATTAATTTTATTGACACGGCAGATTATTATGGAGAAGATGTCACCAACCGATTAATAGCCGAGGCTTTATATCCTTATCCTAAAGACCTTGTCATTTGCAGTAAAGTAGGCGGAGCCCGCAGGCCCGATAAAAGCTGGATACCCTATAATAGCCCGGAGCATTTACGCAGCAGTATTGAAAATAACCTCCGCACCTTAAAATTAGAACAGCTATCCCTGGTTCATTTTCGGGCATGGCCGGGAGGCGAGGTTCCCTTCGAGGAATCAATGAACGCCATGTTGGTATTGCAAAGGGAGGGTAAAATTTTACACATCGGAGTGAGTAACGTAAGTAAAGATGAATTACAAACAGCTATGACGATGGGCAACATTGCTACCGTTGAAAACATGTATGCCCACGGGCAACGCACTACTTTGAAAACTCCCCACGGAGAAAACAGGGGAGGTGGTGAAGTGCTGGAGATATGTGAGCAAAATGAAATTCCGCTCATTCCTTATTTCTCATTGATGAATTCAATGTCCAAAAAAGATAGCAGAATTGCGGCGATCGCTAAAAAATACAATTCCACCGAAGCCCAAATATACCTGGCATGGCTGCTGCATCGTTCGCGCTGGATATTGCCAATACCCGGCACTTCACAAATAAAACATTTTGAGGAAAACATAAGATCGGTTGAGATAAAGCTAACCGAAGATGACATGAATTTTCTTGAAGTTCAAGACCGGTTGCTGCGATGATATCTTACTTAAGTAGATTGCATTAATGTGAAAGAATTAATAAAGTTTCTGTGCTCTTATGTATTGATATTTTCATGCCTGTAACTTTAGGCGGTTAATAATAGTATATGGGTACACTAAAACTATACATTTTGGTACTGTTTACGGCGCTAAATCCATCCTTCTGCTTTGCATATAAAGTCAAATACCCAATTGACTCAATAGATGCGATTACTAAAGAGAGGGTGCAGGTTATAAGACATTATGTGGGGGCCCGTGAACACCGCAAATCGGGACAGGCTTTTATGGAGCAAAAGGGCAATAAATACTCTATCACGCTCCCTTATTATGATTTTGCGACTGCGCAAAGTTATTCATACCCAATAGAGCCCATACCTGGAGGAGGGTGTGAGTTAACACAGAAGAAGTTATCTGATGAGTTTGCATATGAAACCATACCAAAAGGTGCAAAAGTTGTTATGATATTTGATGACGATGAATTTGTCGAGTCAAAAACCGAATTTGATAATAGAGCTCTTTTCTTTTACGGTAATGGAAGTTTAAATAAATATGACCAACAAACAACAACAAACTGGGAACTATCGTGGCTGGTAAAATGTGAGTTAACACCTCATGATATGTTGCTTTTAAGCCAGCATAAAATTGTAACAGCCTATTTAGTCAGAAAGGGCAAACATATTTACTCACCGATAAAACATAAACAGTCTTTAAGAATCCAACAATCTGCATCCAATTTGCTCCATTGACCTGGTAAAAGCGGTTAATCTCCCCCAATCCTTTTTAAAAATGTTTCAATGGCGTACCTGTTCCATCCTGCAAAACGGCCGCGCTGAACGAGCATTTCGTTGGCATCGGGATATTGTAAATAGTAATGGCAAACAAACCTGGGGTTGGGTACCTCCCACCCTCTTATCTCTCCAAACCGGAGGTCATTAAATACAAGCGTATCATGCCATTTTTCCGCCGCATAATATCCTTCGGAAAAACGCAACAAACGACCGAGGTCGATTTCATGATTTGTTGATGTAAGCAACGAATCATTCCGGCATGCGTAATGGAAAACTATGGTCTTACTTCTATCAAATACAGACCGGTAACCGATATAATATCCCGAATCATTTTCTGCAATGATATACCAAAGCAGGTTGTTAAGGGGGGTTGGCGTGGTGAGGTAACGCTTTATCTCAACGTGTTCAGCTTGCAGGTCTTGCTCCAGGAAATGATCTATGATCATTTTGTTAGCTATCCCGCATAGCAGGTATAGAGAACTGCATCCCAAACCGATCCAAGCCCACAGCTTTCGTTTTGTGTTTTTAACTTTTAAGACTAGTAGCATAAAGCTTGCAAACGCAAGCGGGATTATAAATAAAACGTCCGCCACGAACATGGTATTGAATGATACCCGGTAATGGCTAAAAGGCTCAAACCAACCGGTTCCATAGGCATTAAAGGCATCGATAAAAATGTGGACGAAAATCTGTACGCCCCAAAAGTATACCCATCGCCTGAATGCCATGCGGTCTGCCTTGAACAAACGTTGCGAAAGCATTGCCAGCAGGGGAGCAACGAGGAACGCAAACAAAATGGAGTGGGTAAATCCGCGATGCGCCAACAGATCGGCAGATGTGGGCAACCAGAAAGAGGCTGCAATATCTAAGTCAGGAATATTTTGGGCAACAGCTCCCAGTAAAAGTGCTTTTTTACCGATCTGTCTCCCGGCAATTGCCTCGCCTATACAAGCGCCTAGTACAATATGCGTGAGCGTATCCATTTCTGCGACTTAAAGGAACAATATTTTCTGTAATCCAGTTTACCTTTCTTTATCGCGATCACCAGATATTGGCGTCATGGCACTATTTTTGCCAAAACAAACTTGTGAAAAAGACAACAGTAATATCTATCCTGCTTACTTTCCTTTTCCATTGCCCTGCTTTTTCCCAAACATGGCAAACGGAAACTTACAATGTATCATTTACGATAAAAAATGCCGGTATTTCCGTTAATGGAAAGTTTACCGGGCTTAAAAGCACTTTAATATTTAATCCGACCAATTTAGCTGCCAGCTCATTGAAAGCGTCAGTGGAACCAGCCACTATAAAAACCGGCATTGATATGCGGGACAATGATCTTCAGGGCGAAAAATATTTCAATTCAGATAAATACAAGGTGATAGAGGTTGCCTCTACCAAGCTGTATCATAAAGGAACCCAATACGCTGGTATGTTCAACGTAACTATTAAAGGGGTAACCAAGCAGGTGGAAATTCCCTTTGAATTTAAGCAATCGGGGAACGAAGCTGAATTTACGGGGAGCTTTCCTCTCAACCGCAGGGACTTTGGTGTTGGCGGAAGAACATTGACTATGTCAGACAATCTGACCGTAAACATCCACATTAAGGCAAAGAAATAGGCATCCAATCATCAATCTGATGAAAATCGCGAAAAAGCGGCCTAATGTTTAGATATAAAGTAAATTACTTGTAAAAACTTGCCGGCAAATTGGCACCTAAACAAATATTTGTTTATATTTGTTTTTGTAAAGTAATTCGGTTTTGTTAAAATTTTTAATGACTGTACTTCATCTGGCATTTCAATTTTACATTTACTTGTTTGCTTTTAGTGTTCTAAGTCGTTTTCATGAAAAAAAGAAGTTTCATTGCCCGTAGAGTTGCCCTAAAACCTATAATCCTGTTAAATATTATAGCAGTATCCTGTATTATAGCCTGCAACAATTCCACTCCCGCCACAAAAGACAGTCTCCTCCCCGTCAAAGACACGTCCGTATTTGTGCCGCCGGACACGAGCACTATCCCGCATGACCAGTTTGGGGAAATGGTAAGGTATGGCCGTGAGCTGATTGTTAACACGGCTCATTATATAGGGCCGGACGGTACCGTAGGCCACTATCTTGGTAATAAAATGAATTGCACCAGTTGCCATGTAGATGCCGGTACGCGGCCTTTTGCGTTTAATTTCTTTAGCTCACATGCCCGCTATCCACAGTACAGGGGCCGCGAAAATGAAGTGCTCGACCTGGGCGAGCGAATCAATAATTGTATCATGCGGCCGCATAGTGGCACGCCGATGCCACTAGACAGCAAGGAAATAATAGCGATGCAGTGTTATATGAAATGGCTTTCTGCTAAAGTGCCTATTGGAGCCCATGTGAGAGGCGATGAGTCCCTGGAATTGGAATTCCCGGATAAGCAGGCAGATGTGCAAAAAGGGGCACAGATATTTGCCGACAACTGCACATCCTGCCACGGTAAAAACGGCGAAGGCTTGTGGAATGCAGATTCCACTACTTATACATACCCACCATTATGGGGACAATGGGCATACCAGGATGGCTCCAGCCCATCGAGGGTGATAAAACTAGCCGGATTTATTAAGGCAAATATGCCCGACAAAAAAGCAACCTGGTCCAAACCATTTTTAACCGATGAGGAGGCGATAGACGTGGCGGCTTTCATTAATGATGGGAGAATACATCCACGTCCCCAGAAGAAAAACAAGGCTGTGCCTGATTATCCTGATTTCAGATTTAAGGCCATTGATTATGGCACGGGGCCTTATGCCGATACTTTTTCAGCCATGCAGCATAAATTTGGCCCTTACAAGCCAATCATTGAGTACCATAAAGCACATGGAGTACCGGTGATTTTTTAAGATTCAGAGCACGACAAATAATAATGCTTTTTTTACCATCTTCAGTTACGCTATTTTTAATATCTTGCGTATAAATCCCGGTAAATGAATAAAATTCTGGCGCACCCGGTAGCTATTGGGGCCATCGGAGTGATTCTTGTCGTATTCAGTAGTTTCCTGCCTGTAAATAATACTGATCAATTGGTCATGGCGGCAGCCGAAAGCCAACTGCCTGTTTTTTTGTCGAAGATCCCTGCCAGTGAAATAAAATGGTATGGGTTCAAAGCGAACGACGATTTGGATCTTTTGGAGATTGGCAAGCCATTCAGGGTACTGATGTTCAGCAATGATTTTTACAGTAGCCCGGCAGAGGAAGATAAAAATTATTTCATTATCAAAAACGAATGGCTGGTACCCGTTTCCATGAATGGCGTGAACCGGACATTGCTGACTATGGATGGAAATCCAGGCAATTATCTTATTTCTGCAATGGGAGATACTTCATTGACTAAGGAACTGCAGGAGCAAAGCGCAGGCGCCAACAGTGAAGCTGATTTTTATATACTTCGCATACCGCGTCTCCGGGCTGATTTTTTTGTTACTGAAACCCATAATTCGTACAGTGAGGCGCGCTTCACACCCTTGCTCAATGCTGTTTTGGCAATGCCCTCCTTAAGCAATACGAGCAGGACTTCCTTTACGCTGAGTGAAATGGAAAAAGCAGTAAAAGAGGCGTTGAGCAGAAAATCAAAATAAAAGGATAAGAGCCGTTTTAGGTTATGTTGAGCTTTTTATTTTTTTGAGCTGTCTTTTCGGCAAGGCTTCTCCAGCATTTGGTAAGCTGATCGAATAGTGGGATCGTTTCATCATCGCCGAAGTCCATGAAATGGCTAATACCGAGGCCCTTGCTAAGAATCTTTGTAATCTCTTTTGCCTTTTTACTGTTTCCGGCAAGAATAAGTTGAACATTTTTTTTTCTGAACAGGGGCTCAAGTAATTGCTCATACCCCCTTGTGCTGAAAACCTTCACCACATGCTGCGACCCTGTTATCGCCTTTATGGCCCCTGAGGTATTTACCTGTTCGTCGCCTGACGAAGAAATGTTTGCAATGGCGTCAATGATTACCTTGCCCCGCACATCGCCAAGCCAGTAAGCCACTTCGCGGACATGTTCGGGCAACGTAGCGATGACAATAAGATCAGCGATGGCTGCAGCGTTCTCAATGCTGCAAAAAACAACATTATCATAGCGCGCCATTTTTTCTACCAGTCCGTGTTTACTATTGCCCTTTGCCGCAATGTATATATAATGCCCGGCCATAGCCAGGCCCGTGGCATAGGCTGCCGCCATTTTACCTGTTCCTATAACAGCTATGTTCATGGACCCAAACGTCTTATAACCCATTTTCAGGAATATTAAAAATGAATAAAAACTACATTGTACTGAATGACGATAGCAAAAACAATTGCATCATCGCTCAACGGATTAACAGAAAATCCAACATTGTTTTCGAGGTAAGAGAGGTGTTAACCGGTCAAATGTCAATAGTATTTTCAACATAAACAAGATGCTTGTTATAGAAAGTTTTGCAATAATTATAACTGCAACACTTTTCGCAAAATAATGTATTGACTTATTTTTTAAATAGCATTTTTCGTTTTATAAAAATTGGGATCTTGCTATCAAACAAATAAATCTTCAAATCAAAAAAAATGCCCCATCACTCCAACTTAAAATTGGAATAATATTTCTTTGCTATTGCCTCGTATTGCCGGGCTTGTTCCATTTTACCAAGCTTTTGGTAAGACAGTGCTATATAAGGAATATCGGATGGATTCCTTGGATTAAGGCTCAGTTCCTTGTTGAAAATATTTATAGCTGTTTCGTATTGCCCCGACGTATAATAAGACTTTCCAAGATTGGCATAGGCGCTTAAAAAATTGGGATTAAGAGAAAGGGTTTTATTGAATTGTTCTATGGCAAGGGGGTATTTTTTAGCATTCAGGTAGGCGGCCCCAAGGTTATTATATGCATTTGGGTCGTTAGGTTTAAGCTCTGTAATCCGCTTGAAATACAATGCCGCCGAATCGTAATCTTGCTTTTGAAAATAGGCGGTTGCCATTTGCTGGTATGCATCGGAATACGTAGGGTCAAAAGCAAGCATCAGCTTGTAGTTAATAATTGCGGAATCGTAAGACCGGACCTGCATATAGCTGTTGGCAAGGTTCAAATAGGCGAATTTGAAGTTAGGGTTTACGGCGATGGATTTTATCAAGTGTGGTATTGCCTGCCGGTACCTGCCTGTAGAAATATATACGCTGGCTATATTATTGTTTGCAGTGGAACTTGTTGGATCCAGCGTTAGTGCTTTAATATCCTCATCCTCCGCAAGAGTGAATAGCCGCTGCCGGTCATATACTCGGCCTAACTCTACATGAGCCTGTGCAAAATTTGGATAGAGGCGTAAGGCCTCTTTTAGTAGTGTGACGCTTTCGTTGTCCATTGCCTTTTGCTTCAGGGTATCGGTCTCCTCAAAATACTTAGTTTCTGCCAGCGCCGTAGCGACATACTGATGTAACCGGGCATCGTTGGGAGATTTTTCCAGGTCTGTTTTATAAAGGATATATTCATCTCTCCAATCGCTGTTGCGGGATATGGTCATGCTGCTGAATATGAGGAATACGGGCACCAGCACTAAAAGCACATTAACGCTTTTGAGCACAGTAGTATCTTTTGCTCTCGCCTTTATGATCCATTGTTCCACGGCAAGGGCTCCGGCTATACAAAAGCCCGTTGAGGCGAAAAACGCAAAGCGCTCGGCCATTTCAGCGCCCATCAGGAATGGAAGGTTTGAGAACAGCGATATGCTTGCTAGATAGACGAGTATCGCAAAGGCCCAGGGATCTTTTTTGTTTTTTATTAAGCGCACTATACAGAAGCAGGCCATAAACCCATAGGCTGCAATAGACAGTAATACCCACACATTACCAAATCCCACAAATGGAATGCTATTGTAAGAATAATTGCATAACAGGGGATAAGGAACAAACATCAACTGAAGATATTTACCCAGAATAAAGAATTCAGTAGCTATCTTTTGAGCTACATCAGGAGCCTTAACCAGTGCGTTATCCATAAAATCAGTCGTAGCCGATGGTTCATTAGCGTGATATGTAGTAAGCACAATGGTTCTTATAAGCAAGAATACGGCGGTCGCCGCTATTACCCCGCCGATGATATAGACAGCCCTCCTTTTGTTTTCATTGTAATATAGAAAGAATAGGACCGGAATAACGACTAAAAAAGTGATAACCGTTTCCTTAGAAATGCAGGATAAAAAAAACAGGAGGGCTCCTAATAGCAATTGCAGCATCTTGCCAGCCTTCATATAATTCATAAACACGTTAAGCGACCAGAATGCAAAGAAGAAACAAAGCAATTCGTCCCGGCTTTTTATATTAGCGACTACTTCCGTATGTATAGGATGAACAGCGAAGAGCAGGGCAGCAATAAACGCAATAGATGTTTTTTCGCCATTGAAAAATTTATTTAAAAACAGGAATAGAAACACCACACAACCTGCAAATACAAGCACATTAAATAAGTGGCCTGCCGCCGGTATGGGACCAAAGACCTGGTACTCTATGGCAAACATAACTAACGACAAGGGCCGGTACAAGTCATTTGGGATCACGAGGTAGCCCCTCATGTGCGGAGTGCTAAGTAGTTCGGGGATTGCCTTAAATCCCTGTTTTACGAATTGATTGTCCTTTATCATCATCACATCGTCAAGGGCATAACCACCCGCTAAAGTATTGGCGTAGATAACGAAGGAAACAACAGCAAGGAATATGCATAAATAATTTACTGAAAACCAGTTTACAGGTTTCTTTATTTTCACTGCCGGCGTATTTGCAGGTTTAACCGGTTGCTTTGCCGGGGCAGGCTTTGGGATTGGTTTTGGATTCAGTTTCTTAGCCATTCTGGAAAATTCTTCGGTGAAATCAAAAATAATAGTATTGAGATAAAACTCAGTTTATTTCTTCTTCAGCTTAAAAACGCAAAGCACGGTGCTGTTCAGTACCTTAACGGAATACTCTATGTTTTTACCCGGATAATCTTCCGGGTGGCCGCGGAAATTAGTAACGAAATAATCAGACCGTGACATTTGCGATACCGGGAATATTTCTACTCGATTTCTGTCTTCAGGTTTCATGAGCATCATATTGTACTTCAAAGGATCATCGTAATTGCAGGTAACTTTTATTGAATCGGTTTTGCTTAAAGAGGCGAGATGGTCAAGCGCCTGATGAAAACCACAACCCCAATATTCAAGCTCATAGTTTTTGCGCAGGAATTCATCATCGTGGGAAACCAACTCATTAAAATATACCTGCTGGAATGGGTGGCTCTTCACCATAAACCACCCGACGATTACCAACTGCAACCCGCAGAGTGACAGAATGATCCATTTGTATATGTCCTTCGCACTGACAAGTATTTTATTAATGAAATAAAGTGCAATCAGGACAAAAGAAGGATAAACAAAGTAGAGATGCCGCCAGTCGTCATAGATCACTGAGTTTAATTTTATCACCGCTATTATGGGCACTCCAAAGCACAAAAGATATAAAATGAAATTGCGCTCCGTCGTATTTTTAAAAAACTGCTTCGGCTTTTTGAAAAAATCTCTAATGATCACTAAAATGCCTCCTGCGCCCGCTATAAGCCACAAAACAGGATTGGTGATGATGAACCAGGTGGGGAAATAGATCCATGGCAAATCAGTCGTTTTGACTAAATCGCCATTAAATAAAATACTGGCATCCCAGTCGTAGTGGGACATGGTGGTGTATGCAATGGATAGATTATTGAAAGGGTCTTTCCACAGGTATGGCCACGAGACATATAACATGACCGAACACCCAACGGAAAACAATATCAAATTGATTAGGGCTTTTTTAGTGTCGCCATTGTTGAAATAAGCAGTTGTAAGGTCATAGAGCAAGAAGAGAAAAATAAAGGTATCAAGCATCACGGCCATAACCCTGATGCTGGTGGTGTAGCCGCAGGCTAAGCCCAAAATAAAAATAAGCGCCGATTTATTTTTACTAAATGCATATTGGCAGAGGGAAAGCGCCATTAAAAATATGGCCAGGAATGTAGCGTCCTTGGTATTGAAGTATGAGTGGGCGTAGATACGTGGTTCCATTAGCAACATCAGGAAACCGAGGCATGCAAGCATCCTGTTCTTAAATAAACGCAAGACCAGGAAGTATCCGCACAATGCACTTAGCAGGAAAACAATGTGGTTTACAAGGTGCCTCATAAAAAATATCTCCCTGGTATCGGTGAGTTTCAATGCCTTTTCGATTATAACAAGTGGCAACTCGAATGCCGGCCCGTAATAACGGGCATTGGAACTGAGCAGGTCCTGGGACCCGTGGAATACGTAATTATAAGTCTCGGTTCCTAAGCGCCATTGTGTACTCTCGTCCCAGCTAATGCCATAATCTTTATAGGTGGCAAAGGCAATGATCAGGGCTATTGTGAACAATAATATCCCCGGAAGATATGAGTATAGTTTCTCTTTCATGTTTGCGGTCAAAGTTTGCTCAGCGAAATTGTGCTAATTGGCTTATAAAAGTAAAAAAAATAGTGAAGGTTCTAAATGATTTAATTTAAGCTGTAGTCATTGACAAAACAGAAAAAAACATTACTTTTCCCCAATTATTTTCAAGCAATTATATAAATAAATGGCAAGCAAGCAAAATAAAAAACCTATCCCAAAACAAGTTCAGGCTGCGCGTCCTGCACAGGCAAAAAATATTACCGCGAAGAAACAAACAGAAGCAAAGAAAGGATTGTCCCCAATAGTAAAACTAGCCTTTTTACTAGGTATTCTTTCAATCCTGGTTTATGCCAATACACTTAAAAACCAATACGCCCTCGACGATTTTAATGTTATAAAAGAAAACAGCATTGTTACCAAAGGAGCATCTGCCATCGGGGAGATATTTTCGACGCCTTACCGACGGGGGTGGTTCGTCACCAGCAATGACCTGTACCGGCCGTTGTCGTTAGTGATGTTTGCCGTAGAGTACCAGTTATCAGATCGTAGCCCTCTATTATTACATTTCATGAACGTGCTTTTGTTTGCAGGCTGCGTTATATTGTTATTTCTTTTCTTATATAACATATTTGAAAAAAAGAAGCCTGTTGTCGCGTTTATAGCCGCCCTGCTATTTGCGCTCCACCCTATACATACGGAAGTTGTGGCCAATATAAAAAGCAGGGATGAAATACTTTGCTTCTTCTTCGCCTTCTTATCATTGAATGTGTTTGTAAAATACCTGGACACAGGTAAAATGAAGCACCTCATCCTGGGCTGCATATGTTTTTTCTTATCGCTTTTGTCAAAAGAAACAGTAATCACGTTTCTTGGCGTTATTCCGTTGATCTTCTTTTTTTACCGGAACGAAAACCGAAAAAGGGCTGCTTACATAACTGGCGGGGCTTTCGCTATGGCAGTGGTTTTTCTCGTCATCCGGTTCTCCATTTTAGCGGCCTATGACGCCAATCACGCGGCTGACGTAAGCTTTATAGACAATATGCTCAGCGGGGCTCCCACCGCGGCAATGAGGCTCGCTACGGAAACAGAAATATTAGGCAAGTACATACTGCTGCTTTTTTTGCCCTACCCGCTTATCTGCGATTACTCTTATAATAGCATTCCTTTTACTGGGTTTGGAAGTCCGTGGGTCTTAGTGTCGCTGGCTGCTTATGGCTTTCTCGCTTTTTTCTGCATAAGGGGGTTGATTAAAAGCAAGAACAAGCCCTTAGTCTTTGCGGCCTTTTTCTTCCTTGCCTCCATTTCTCTTTTCTCCAATATTCCTTTTTTGATCGGCACACCAATGGCCGAGCGTTTTCTTTTCTTTGGGTCGGTTGGTTTTTGCCTTGCCGTAGCCCTTGCAATAGAAAAATGGGTATTGAGAACGGGCGACGCTGATCTGCCTTTATTAAAATCATCTCCGGTAATTGGCATTGTAGTTATTCTTGGGGTGATATATTGCGTGATCACCGTGAACCGGAACACTGACTGGTATAATAATCTCTCCCTATTTAAAGCCGATATTAATAAATCACCCAATGACAGCAGACTGGCTTATTATTATGGCACAGAGCTGGTTACTGTCGCTACGAGTGAGGGCAACCCCACTGTTCGCAACCAGGAGTACGAGGAAGGGATCGCTAACCTTAGAAAATCATTGGCTATATACCGCAATTATGAGAACGCGCTCTCCGAACTGGGTAATGCATTCTTTCATGTCAATCAAAACGATTCAGCTGAGATTTATGATAAGGAAGCGTTGGGGCTAAATCCTAAAAGCTCCATCACACTCAATAATCTCGCTGGAGTTTACTTTGTGACCAAAAAATATCCGCTGGCGCTGGAGGTGTGCAAAAAATCCATTGATCTGAACCCAAATTATGTGGATGCCTATTCTAACCAGGGTTTGTGCTTTCTGCATATGGGCAGGCCCGATTCTTCACTTTTTTACTTGTACAAGGCCATGTCCATTAACCCGGAGTTCAAGGGCACTTATGATAATTTTGTGCTGACTTATAAGGCATTGAATCAACCAGATTCCGTTAGCAAGTACCAGGCGCTGGCGAAACGGAAGTAGTGCATCCAGAAATGCCATTCCCGTTTCCCCTTACAGACGAATTTATGGAACATCTGGCCCAACTGATACTTATCCCGAGACACTATGGAAAATATCTGTAAATTTCTTTGCGATGTAATAAACGCACTACGGTTATCTGATCACTGCTGACAAATATGCCGATGCGGTAATCATTAATCCTCAATCTGAACTAGTTCGATGTTTCCCTGCATTTTTTATCAAATTTGGCACATCGGACATGTCATGAGCCGCTTCTATCCGCTGCAAAGCGGCTTTTACAGCTAAAAGCAACTTTTTATCACGCAGTTTGGAAATATCTTTATTGAAATCGGCGGTAACTTCAACAAGCATAATCAGCGAAGTAAATTATCCGAAATCTCGTAAGTGGATTGTAAGGGCAGTTTTGCGCTATTCATACCCTCATCAATGGCACGAATCAGAGCAATCTCTTCTTTTTTCTGGTCACTAAGCACATACGATTTAAGCCCCATTTTTTTTGCAAGGCTTGTAAGGAGTCGGGCAACCTTACCATCTTCAGCGCTAATCACTACTGTTTTCATAATTCTATTTTGACACTGCAAAAATATCAATAATGCTCATTAACTGGCCTGCATCCTCCATAAAACAGATCGAAAGTTGTCTCTTTCTGTTCGCTTTCGCAATTGTAGCGGGCATTCAGCCCAAGTGAAATGCGATAACATACTAAGACATCTCGCTGCATTGCCCGCCACTACCTCACCCCTTTACAAATTTCCCAGCATACTTATGCATTTTTCGAGTTAAAAGTTATCTTTTGATGGAAGTATGCATGGTTCCGTTTTGTTTTCTGAAATTAAACATTACATTTGCAAACCGCATGGTCGGTTTTTTAAAAATAAGGAGTATTCGGATTATGCCTAAAAATGCGTTAGATACAAGGACTGCAATACTTAAAACAGCGCTGCAACTGTTCCTGAAAAAGGGCTATAAGGAGGTTACTTACCAGGACCTGATTGCAAAAACGGGGCTGTCGAAGGGGGCTATTTATCATCATTTTGCGAGTAAAGAAGATTTGCTGGCTTGCGTTTTTGAATTTCTTCTTGAGGCGACCACGCAGCCGGTACCTGAGGAAGTAGAAAATATAGTAAAAGACAGGGAATCGTTCAGAAAGCTATTTATTGACGGCAAGGCAGAGCAAATAAAGGGGTTCAAAAAAATGATGGGCGGCAAATCGTTTAAGTTAAACAAACTCTTATTTTTCCTGGAGGCCATCAACGAAAATGAAAAGTTAAAGAGCATAATAGAGCAGCTAATGAAGCAGGAAATACTATTCCTGGAACGATGTTTTACGGGGCTCAAAAAACATAACAAACTCCCGAAAGGAAAAGAACCGGCTTTGTTGGCGGAATGCCTGTTCTGGATGCTGCAGGGCACGGAGATGAAATTGTTTTTTACCGAAAATAGCGACCTTGGAGCAGATTTTATTAATGGATACCATAAAACAATAGATGATTTTTTTAATATCATTTAGAGCCTAAAGCTTATGAAAAATACAATTCTTACTCTCTTCGCCATTATAGGGTTTACTACAACCGGAAATGCACAGGATGCAAAAGAAATAGTAACTAAGGCAGAGAACAATATCCATGGTTTATCCTCTATATCCGATATGACGATACAGATCATACGGCCATCATGGACGCGCGCTATGAGCGTGAAGGCATGGACTAAAGGAGAGGATTATTCGCTGATGGTGGTGACGGCCCCGGCTAAGGATGCAGGCACTGTATTTTTGAAGCGCGTAAAAGAAATTTGGAACTGGCTGCCGAGTATAGAAAGAACAGTAAAGCTGCCGCCCTCTATGATGGCGCAAAGCTGGATGGGCACCGACTTTACTAATGATGACCTGGTAAAGGCATCTTCGCGTATTGATGACTATACGCATAAATTAGCAGGCGACAGTGTGATTGCTGGGCGCAAATGCTGGAAAATAGAAATGATTCCCCTGCCGGAAGCCGCAGTGGTGTGGAGCAAGGTAAATATGTGGATAGACCAGAAAGATTACCTGGAACTGCGCATCGAGTTTTATGATGAGGACAATAAGCTGGTGAACGTACTGCAAGGATCGGATATAAAAAACATGGGCGGCAGAACAATGCCCTCCAAACTAGAAATGATTCCTGCGGGGAAGCAAGGGCAGGAAACTGAGATCATTTATAACAGCATCATTTTTAACAAGGCTATAGGCGATGATGTATTCACCACCGAAAATATGAAGAAAGCGAAATGATGTACCTAAAACTGGCATGGCGGAATATGTGGCGAAGCAGGCGCAGAACGCTGATTACGGTCTCATCCATTCTCTTTGCCGTGATCTTTGCCATACTGATGCGCGTGATGATCATCGGGATATTCGATAACATGATCTCCAATACGGTAAGTATGTCATGCGGATATTTGCAGGTGCACCATATCGGGTACTGGGAAAACAAATCTGTTGACAGCACATTTGAAGAAAACCCCAAACTGGCAGCTGTTCTAAACCAGGAAAAAGAAATTACCGCCTGGACTCCGCATTTAGAGGCTTTCGCACTGGCGTCTTCGGGCTTGCAGACGAAGGGGATATTGGTTACGGGCATTGAGCCTGAAAGAGAAAATATGGTTTCAAACCTATCCCAAAAAATGATTGCCGGGAAATACCTTAGTGACAGTGATAACGGCATTATGCTTGCAGAGGGGCTGGCTGCTTATTTAAAACTGAAATTGAATGACACAGTAGTATTACTTGGGCAGGGATACCATGGCGAAATGGCGGCAGGTAAATATGCAATCAAAGGAATAGTGCGCCTGCCGGTGCCCGAAATGAACAAATCAATGGCATGGCTGCCTATGGCGAAATGCCGGGATTTTTTGAGTACTGGAGCGCGATATACTTCTGTATCCATAATGGTAGATGACAGGAATAAACTGGCGGGGTTGAAAAAGCGAATCGTGAGCCAAACGGCTGGAGATAACTACGAAGTAATGACCTGGCAGGAGATGATACCGGAACTGGACCAACTGTTCCAGGCGAAGATGGCCCAGAATGTGATCATGTCCGGGGTGCTTTATCTCGTCATTGCCTTTGGGATATTTGGGACTATACTGATGATGCTGAATGAGCGAATGCATGAATTCGGGATATTAATTGCTATTGGCATGAAGAAGCGCATATTATCGGGCATTGTGGTGCTGGAAATGGTCCTGATGTCGGTGGCCGGTACGATACTTGGTATTGCAGTGGCTTTCCCGATTGTCTATTATTTTTGGGTACATCCCATTCATATGGGTGGAGCATGGGCTAAGGAAAGTGAGCAATTTAATTTTGCTCCTATTATACAGCCATCTATTGCCGTTTCGCATTTTCTAATTCAGGGGTACGTGGTATTGTTGATTGCAGTGACTTTGTCATTGTATGCCATATTTAAAATACATAGAATCAAGGCCATTGAAGCCATAAACAGTTAAGTATGCTTTTTAAAATCGCCTGGAGAAATATTTGGAGAAACAAGATGCGCAGCATCGTGGTGATAGCGGCCGTAGCAATAGGTTTATTTGCGGGCATGTTTATGATGGCATTTTTTATGGGGTTTGTAAACCAAGAAATAGACGCTGCTGTAGAAACAACGCTTTCGCACGTGCAAATCCATAATCCTGCCTTTCCCGATGATAAGGGCGTGAGCTTTACGATTGACAATGGCCTGGCGATTGTTGACCAGCTCAGAAAAGACATCAACGTAAAAGCGGTATCGGGCAGAGTAATCACATCGGCAATGATCTCTTCATCGTCAACTGCGGCGGGAGTGGAAGTACATGGCATTGTGCCGGCTGATGAAAAAAATATAAGCGACATATCTCAGGATATGTCAGAGGGCGTTTATTTTACCGAAGGGAAGAAAAATGAAATAGTAATAGGGAAAAAGCTTGCCGAAAAACTTGGCGTGAGGCTGCACAGCAAGATAGTGCTGACCTTTCAGTCGAAGAGTGGCGACCTGACGGCTGGCTCGTTCAGAATAGCGGGGATATTCCGTTCCAGGAATTCCGGCTTTGATGAGTCAACTGTGTTTACCCGTTTTGATGACCTGGCGCTACTCCTGGGAACGGGGACAAGCATGCATGAAATAGCAGTGCTACTTAAAGACGGGAAAATGGCCGGGCCCGTTGCCAATGAACTAAAACACCTGTACCCTACCCTGCTGATACAAACATGGCAGGAGCTCTCGCCTGAAATAGCATTAATTACCGGCATATTCGACCAGCTCATGTACATCATTATTGGCATTATACTGCTGGCGCTGATGTTCGGCATCATCAACACAATGCTTATGGCGGTGCTGGAACGGCAAAGGGAGTTTGGGATGCTGATGGCGATAGGCATGAATAAACGACGTGTATTTTTTATGGTATTGATGGAATCAGTGATGCTGACCTGTGCGGGGATCCCGCCGGGAATACTGCTTACGATTGGCACTGTTGAATACCTTGCTAAGCACGGCATTGACCTATCATCATTTTCTAAGGCGCTTTCGCAATTCGGATTCAGCAATATTGTTTACCCGCAATTGCAGACCAACATGTTTCTGCCTATTACGGTAATGACCGGAATTACAGCCATTCTATCTGCTATATATCCCGCTATAAAAGCATTACAATTTAAACCTGCAGAAGCGATTCGCAAAATATAATGTTATGAACAACATCATTGAAACACACAATCTTTCGAAAGTGTACAACCCTGACACCATTCCTGTAAACGCTGTTAACGGTGTTGATCTCCAGGTGGAGGAAGGGGAATTTACAGCGCTTGTGGGGCCATCCGGTTCGGGAAAGACTACGCTGCTTAACCTGATAGGCGGGCTAGACTACCCTACCGGGGGCTCGGTAAAAATAGATGGCGCAGAAATTACAAAAATGAGCGAAAACAAACTCATTGACTTCAGGCTGAATAATATAGGGTTTGTGTTCCAGGCTTATAACCTTATCCCGGTTTTAACAGCAAGCGAGAACGTGGAATTTGTGATGCTGATGCAGAAAAAACCTAAGCGCGAAAGGGAGCAACATGCCAAAGATCTGCTCAAAGAAGTGGGGCTTAGCGACAAGCTCGACAGCCGCCCAACGGAGCTATCGGGCGGGCAGCAACAGCGTGTGGCCGTGGCAAGGGCGCTGGCGTCGAAGCCGCGATTTATACTTGCGGACGAGCCTACGGCAAACCTGGATTCAAAATCAACCGAAAACCTGCTGGAGATAATGGCAAAACTGAATAAGGAAGACAAAATGACGTTCATATTTTCTACGCATGACCAGCGTGTGATAGATAAAGCGCACCGGGTGGTAACACTTGTTGATGGCAAAATAGTATCAGATACAAAGCAATGAACAGGAGCGTACGCTTATTAACTTTACTGGCGTTTCTTTTTCATTTTCATAATGTGCATGCGCAGGATGATACTACTGTGAAGCGTGAACCGAAATTCACAGTGAAGGGATACGTAAAATACCTGGAACAAGTGAGCTTTGCAGGCAATGCAACCGACCTTGAGACCAATAGCCTGATCCATAACCGGCTGAATTTTCGCTACCAGCCAAACTCACACTTTAATTTCAGGTTAGAAGTGCGCACCCGTTTATACTATGGTGAACTGGTACAAAATTATCCCGGCTTTGCAGCATTAGCAACCAGTACAAATGAGCCAATCAACTTATCCAAAAACTGGGTAAACCAGAACGCAGTGTTATTTAACAGCACTGTTGACAGGGCCAGCGGAGAATATTTGAATGGGAAATGGGACATTACTGTAGGTGCGCAGCGCATTAACTGGGGGATAAATACAGTTTGGACGCCGAATGATATTTTCAACACCTTCAATTACTTTGACTTTGACTATGAAGAGCGACCCGGCAGCGATGCAGCGCGCGTGCAATATGCGTTCAATACCTCATCGTCATTAGAACTTGATGTAAGCCCCGGAAAAACTACGGAACAGGATATAGAGGCGCTTATGTACCACTACAACAGATGGGGCTATGATTTCCAGGTATTTTCGGGTATTTATCATGAAGACTATACCACTGGATTAGGATGGGCTGGAAATATAAAGGGGGCGGGCTTTAAAGGTGAGGTATCTTACTTTACCCCTTACGGGAGCTACTCGGATACAGCTTCATTGGTCGCCTCCTTGTCCTTGGATTACGGCTTTAAGAATGGCGTTTATGTGCTTGTTTCCGGCCTGTACAACAGCATGGGAAAAGACAGCAGCATTAATATTGTGCAGCTCACTTCAGAGACTTTATCGGCTAAAAATATGTTTCCTTTTAAATACACAGCCTTTGCTGAAATCTCGTACCCGTTCACGCCTTTATTTAAAGCCACGCTTGCGGGTATGTACACCCCGTCCGGTAATTCGATAGTTGCGCTTCCTTCAGTTACTTATTCCATTTCGAACAATTGGGTATTGGACCTGGTGGGGCAATGCTTTTTTTCAGAGCAAAACGGTGGATACCAACCGCTTGGTAACAGTATTTATATGCGCATAAAATGGGGATTTTAATTTCATTAAGTCTAATTGCAGGCGAATAATGTTTTATTTTGTTAGCATCCTTAATCATAACTATCACAGTTTGCCCTCTAATCACCTGTTTCCGATATACTGCTCAGCGCGGGAATTGCCGCTGGTACCGCCACCGCTACCAACGTATAAGTAGGTTCTCCAGGCTTCATTCTGCAGTTCTCCTTCTACTGTAGAATGCAACAACTTATAATCAAGAGCGCCCTGGGGCCGGTAAAACAGGAAAAACGCGTCCGATACATCTCTATGGTTTCTTTGTGTGAGTGTATTATATTGCCATATTTCATACGGGAGCGCGCCCGATTCATTCTCCACGGTAATTATGTCTGTGGGTGGTCCATATCTCAGATACATAAAGCCCCTGTCTGTTGCGTATCCGGGCGTACCGTGCCCGGTATAGAGTTTATTTACCCCAATTACCTTATTAGAGTATTCCTTCCATGCCCTTTCAGGATCATCTTTATTTAGGGCAATGAAATAATTATAGATGTAATAACGCATATACAGTTCATCCGGAGTTTTAAGGAAACCGTTAATAGTCCGGATACCCATTTCATCGCTTACCGGTAAAAGCATTCTCAATATACCTCGTACCTCTGCCAACGAATATTTAGCTACAAAGGTTTTATTCATGTTCAGCACGTTTATATGTTCAATTCCTGTATCAGATAAGTCCTCCGCCACCGTGCTTTTTATAGCCTTCGCTGTATCCTTTATTATAACCGGATGGGGATTTAATAATTGAAAAAAAAGTATCTGTTCAGCAATTACTTTATGTATTCTATTTTCAAGAGTGGCCCTTAAGTAATAATTGCCCGAAGGAAGAGATTCAACTCCAAGGTTGCCGGAAACCCTAATGATATTTTGGGCTGTGACAGTATCTCTTTTCAGCAAACCGCCGAATGCTTCAACATCGGGTTTTTTAGAAATAAATACCTTTTGAATCAGGGGATAGACAGAATTCGGAAGGTTATCCGTTTCGTATAGCTCTGTGTAATAGTGAAGTATATGCCTTGATTCGTCAAGAAAGTTAGTGCAGGATGGCACCTGTTCCTTCCCGTTTTTATAATAGGGTGTTTTCTCTGCTGATTCAAAGGCGGTGTCCAACAATTGAATACCACTATAAAAAGGGTCTTTTCCCGGAATGGATACCATAAAGCTATCCGTATAGGTGAATTTGTTTGTACTGTCGGCAATATCCGTAAGCACCAGTTTCATGCGCACAAGGCCATAAACTATGTTATACCTGTGGAGGTCAATGATCTTATTTTTCGCCAGTTCTTTAAGGGTCGTTTTTGGAATAGTCTGTAACACAAACTGATCTTCCCTAACGAAGCCTGAATCATTTGTTAACAGAATATGAGCCTTTACATGGGCGAGTATAGCTTTTTCAGGGGTCGTAACATAATGTAATGTACGTTGGTTTATCTGCCAGTAAATCTCGATGTTAGGGATCAATTTACCGGTATGCGAAGAATCAGTGACATAAAATATGTTGCGGGCCACGAGGGCATCTATAGCCATTACTTTTAATGAAGTAGATAACAAAAGAAAACACACTACTAATCTCCGCATTATTTTTTCTGTATTTTGGGCAAATATAAACCCCAATCAACTAAAGGGGTTTACGCATGTTGTTAAATAATGGATTTAATTTTGAAATTCATTAGTATTTACTTTTACCTATATGAAGATGATTTCTCCTTTTTTCATATTTCCCAATATTGGCTGGTGGGTCAAAATATTAAATGCAGATATAGTGGCACTTGATGGTTATGAGCATTTTGAAAAAATGACCTATCGCAACAGGTACCGGATTTCAGGAGCTAATAATAGTATCCTGTTAAGTGTGCCACTGGTAAATGGCCGAAACCAGCATGTGCAAATGAAAGACCTGCGCATATATAATGAAGAAGCCTGGCAAATAAGGCATTGGCGGACACTTGTATCTGTATACAATCGGGCGCCTTATTTTGATCATTATGAAAAGAGCTTAAAGCCTTTATTTGAAACACAGTTCGACTACCTAACCGATTTTAATATGGCGGCTCTACGATGGACAAAGCAGCAATTGAAGTTGGAATTTGAAATAGAACAAACAGATGTTTACGTAAAAGAATATCCCACGGCAATAACTGATCTGAGGAACGTAAAATACCCATCTGGAACACTTCCAAAATACTACCAGGTTTTTGAAGATCGTATCGGTTTTCAGCCGGACATTAGCATTCTTGATATGTTATTTTCCGAAGGACCGGGAGCGGTCTATAGGTTGAGAAGTTGATTGCCTGATACGGTGAGGAGTTACTGTTTATCGCTTATTTGAAAATCCTCTCATTTTCCATACGCCATACATAGCCTCTTTCACAATACCCCGGCTCATTTTTGATGTGCCTTCATTGCGGTCTTTAAAAGTTATAGGCACTTCAGCTATTTTAAAACCCAGTTTCCATGCGCGATACTTCATTTCTATCTGGAACGCATAACCAATGAAATGCACTTCATCTAATGGAATTGTCCCCAATACTTTTCGGTTATAACAAACAAAACCGGCTGTGGGGTCATTTACTGGCATCCAAAGGATCAGTTTTGTATAAAATGCACCACCCTTGGAAATAAAAATACGATCCCAGGGCCAATTTACCACTTTACCACCCCTGGTATACCGTGAGCCAATAACTACATCAGCCCCTTTGCTTCCAGCCTCGTACAACCTGTTTAAGTCTTCAGGATCATGAGAAAAGTCGGCATCCATTTCAAATATATACTCGTAATCTCTCTGCAAAGCCCATTTGAAGCCGGCAATATATGCAGTACCCAAGCCCAGTTTGCCGCTACGCTCCAAAAGATGAAGTTTACCGCTGAATTCTTTTTGTAGATTTTTTATAATATCTGAAGTGCCATCCGGCGATCCGTCATCGACTACAAGCAAGTGATAATCACCCGGCAACGAAAATACTTTACGGATGATCTTTTCGATATTCTCCTTTTCGTTATAAGTTGGTATAATTACGAGTTTGTTCAATCAGGCTAAAAAATTAAACGGCAAAATAAGGAATATGTAATGATTTAAGCGAAAATTATTTGCTAAACTTTTAAACCTGCTTTTTTAAGTTTCATTCGGTTAAGTATTTCAGATATTTTTTGTTTGGTATGCAATGCAAAATCGGCCTGCATCATCCAGTCATAATATTGAGGCTCACTGTTAAAAACATCTTCTACTTTCCTGCCTTTGTACTTTCCGAAATTGAAAACAGGTTGGCCATCTTTCATAATGATCCGCCGCGCATAATCCACATACTCATCGGTATTACTGAATTTGTGCAGGGCAACCACATCACTGCCTATATCCGCGTAACGTTCCAGTTGGGATTCAAGTACCTCAATGGTTGCATTTATGTCTGATTCTGCGCTATGGGCGTTTTCCAATTGCTTATCGCAATAAAATTTATAGGCCGCACTAAGGGTACGGGCTTCCATTTTAAAGAATATTTGTTGCACGTCTATCATGTTGCGCTCAGTAAAATCAACGTTGATGCCAACACGCAAAAATTCTTCAGCAAGCAGGGGTATGTCATATTTGCTGGAGTTATAGCCCCCAAGATCGCAGCCACGCATCCAGTCATAGAGCGTATGGGCTATCTGCTTGAATGTTGGGGCGTTTTTAATATCTTCATCAGTTATACCATGAATCAATGTCGCTTCAGGCGGTATCGGGATACCGGGATTAACTCGCTTTACGTATCTGTCACGTTTGCCATCAGGAAACAGCTTTATCAAAGCCACGCTTGACGCCGTAAGGGAAGCCTATGCCGATCACTACCTGGTGGCTTGTTTCGAGCTTCATACATTCAGCAGTCTTAATGAAGAATTTCTCTCGGAATATGCCCATAGCATGGAAGCGGCTGATGAAGCGATCGTTTACTTCAGTCATCACGCGTTAACCCTTAAGGGGCTACCTCCTCTTGATCCCGCA
>Ga0206890_1097_pt1 | contig 26860 bp, 24 predicted proteins | sample Alteio_BWOrgHeat_58_FD_152960 | JGI IMG/M metagenome (GOLD analysis project Ga0206890, IMG submission 152960) | Enriched cells from forest soil in Barre Woods Harvard Forest LTER site, Petersham, Massachusetts, United States - Alteio_BWOrgHeat_Nextera6 ... | reverse complement strand
CCAATAACCGCTATTTTCATATTTATGCTTCTGCTGCTTGAGAATGATCGAGGTAAAATTCATAAGTTCTCCGTAATCCCTCTTCTAAACTAACGCTGGGATTATAACCTAAAAGCGTTTTCGCCTTTGCTATAACCGGGCAACGCCTTTGAGGATTATCTGTTAAGTATTCTTTATCAGCACTTTGCTGGTAAGTTACTTTTAAGGGTTTTTGAGAAATATCTATTACTTTTTTTGCCAGCTCTAACATTGATATTTCAGGCTTCTCTATCCCAATATTAAAAGATTCACCGTTATGTTCTGATAATAGTATAAGGAGGTAACCTGTAATTGCATCCGTTATATAACAGAAAGTACGCGTGGCTTTACCATCTGATAGCAAATTAATATCTCTATCAAACAATACGTCCCTAAAAAAATCTGGTAACACACGCTTATCTGTTATTTTTAAGCCCGGACCATAGTTATTGAAAGGACGTGCAATTTTAACAGGAATTTTATATTGTTGCCAAAAATTAACACAGAGTGTTTCGCCATATCGTTTTGATTCATCATAACAAGCCCTGGGACCAGTACAACTTACATTTCCGCGATAGTTTTCATCGGTTGGTATGTTTTCTGGTGATGGGTCACCATAAATTTCGCTTGTAGAAAAAAATAAGAAACTTTCGCAGGTATTCTTTATGGAAAAATTTAAAAGGTTTCTTAAACCAATAACATTGGCATCCATGGTCTCTATAGGATACAACCTATAAAATATAGGAGATGCTATAGACGCGGCATGTATTACAAAATCACATTTAGGAAACGATGTTTCAGCAACAATATCGCTTTTAATAAGTTCAATGTCATGCCTGCTGCTAATATCTTCTAACCATGAAGGTACGCCCCGGATAAAATTATCCATGCAGTACAAAGTGCAGTGTTTTTCTATTTCTTTGCTGTCATTCAGTGTTAAAAAGTAATGAATAAATTGAGAGCCTAAAAAGCCCGCCGCGCCTGTGAGTAAAATTTTCTTCCCAGAAAATCTCTTACTTTTATCTCCCAGGTTTTTTATTATTTCTATCGCATCCCTTTTAAAATGTTTATCCATTTTTTTACTAAAATTTATTACCAAATCTTCCATTTAGCCTGGTTGCTATTCCAAGCCGTTTCTAAATCAATTTTATCTCTTAATGAATCCATTGGTTTCCAAAACCCATAATGCAGAAAAGCGTACAACTCATTTTCCATTGCTAGTCTTTCTAAGGGATCTTTTTCAAAGATGGTATCATCGTTTTCAATAAAGTCTATTACTTCGGGTTGGCATACAAAAAAACCGCCGTTGCTCCATTTCCCATCACCTTTGGGTTTTTCCTGGAAAGCTGTAATCTTTTTATTGTCATCGATATTTAATGACCCAAACCGCCCTTCGGGCTGTACTGACGTCATTGTAATAAATTTTCCGTGCTCTTTGTGAAAGGCTAAGAGTTTATTAAGATCGATATCTGAAACACCATCTCCGTAAGTGAGCATAAAAGGTTCCCCGTTTAAGAACTCTTTTACTCTTTTTATACGCCCCCCTGTCATGGTACTTTGGCCTGTATCAACCAAAGTTATTTTCCATGGTTCCGCATGTGAATCGTGTACTTCTATAGCATTTTTTTTTAGGTCAATTGTCACATCAGATCTATGTAAGAAATAATTAGCAAAATATTCCTTAATCATGTACCCTTTGTAACCTAAACAAATTATAAAATCATTAAACCCATAATAGGAATATATTTTCATAATATGCCATAAAATTGGCATACCACCGATCTCCACCATAGGTTTTGGCCTTAATACAGTTTCTTCCGATAATCGCGTCCCCAGTCCTCCGGCAAGCAATACTACTTTCATATACGTTTAATTAAACCTTTTTGACACAAAATATTAGCTTTACCGCTATACGATAATGCTAGTTTATTATAAATCCCCCCCAAAAAAACTAATGTTATTCAACCTACTTATTTCCGACGTAATCATTTTGTTGTTTTAATTTTTTTGATTTAACCCCAATTTTAGCATACATCACTAGTGAACTCAATTCTATCTTCTAAAAATCTGCCTTATGCAACTTTTTGCAATAAACTTAAAAGTCAAATCACCCTTATTCAACATTGACAATAATATGGTGGTGGCCTTAAAATATCCAGTCCGCTTAAACAAATTGTCAACAAGCGATTGTTGCAATTTTGTTTTCCAAATTAATTTTATCCGATTGATTTCCTTATATAAAAAAATTTCGTGTTCTGTTGATGGATAATATTTATTTAAAAAAACGTCGAGCCAGCAAAAATACTGGCTAAGAGCACTCAACCTCATTTCAATGCTTCCTACGTTTGAAATATTTAACTCAGAGAATCTCCAATAACACAAGACCTTATTCGTTGAAACGACCCCGTTGTTAAAAGCTAGCGAAAACCAAGTGGCGTCGTCACTTGCCCAGGCTAAAGGGAAATCCACAAAGCCATTCATCCCAACCAGTTTTTGAACGCGAAATACAAAGTTTTGAGCATACATCTCTCTCAATCCAGCGAATCGATGCCAGATAAAATCCAAAACATTTTCAAATTCAGGCGCAGCGGGAGTAAATCTCAAAATCTTACCTGAAGAATCAACAACGCCTACTCTTGAATAAAACAAATCAACTCTAGGATATCTATCGATCAGATCAGCTATTTCAAGAAGGAACTTTGGGTCTAAAAAATCATCATCCGAAAAAAGCAAAGCGAATTCGCCATTAGCATAACCCAAACATTTGTTCCAATTTAAAACAACATTTATCTTCCCTAAATTAATTTTATTTTCATAATAAGAAACGCGATCATCATCGAAAGAATGAATGATAGATGATACGTCCTCCGGTGATTTATCATTAACAATAATAACTTCAAAATCACGAAATTCCTGTTTTAAAATACTTTCAATCGATTGCCTTAAATACTTCGCCTTAAACACCGGAACTAATATTGAAAACCTCATGTCTATAGCATATAAAAATTATTGACCTGATCACGATTATAATGTATCTTCCGTTATACCAATGTTGCGAAGGCATCGGGATCTTCAACAATCGTTTAATAAAATCTCTTCATAAAAGTTTTCACTTTTTCCGCAAAAGTTAATTTCTCTTTGCTGGAATAAGAATTATAGTAGCTATAGCCATAACCATAGTAATTATAGCCGTAACCTGAATATCCGAACGCATTTCGTTTAACGCCATTAAACACAATGCTAAATTTAGGGAACCTGTTTGCTTCTATGATATCATTTACAAAATCTAACTCATATTTATGCGTATAAGCTTGTCTTACAACATATAATGATGCATCAACAACCCTGGCAATAATCAACGCATCTGTAACAAGGTGGATCGGCGGCGAGTCAATAACAATATCATCGTAAATTTCTTTCAAAGCGTTGATCAATTCATCCAGCCTATCCTTTTCCAATAACTCAGAAGGGTTAGGAAGGATACTACCGCAGCTTAAAACATCTAAACCGGGTATGCCCGATGGCCTTATCAATTCATTCAGATTTGAAACCCTATTGTCAAGATAATCACTTATACCTGTATGCTCAGAAGATAATCCAAAATTTATTGAAATTTTAGGTTTGCGAAGATCCATTTCCAAAATAATAGTTTTTCTGGAGGCATAGGCAAGTGTTACTGCCAAATTAGAGCTCACAAAACTTTTTCCTTCGCCACTAATACTTGAAGTAAATAGGGTTACACGCCCGCTGTCGCTATTTCCATGCAAATGAAACAAGTTTGTACGTAATACCCTGAATTGTTCGCCGATAGCAAATTTGCCCCTACCCTCCGAAACAACGATTTGGTCTTCAGTGTCCATATAAGCTAACTCGCCTAATATGTTAACATTAAGCTCATCCTCAATTTGTTTCCGGCTGGTTATCAGGTCATCTAAGTTCTCTTTTACAAAAAGCACAAAAGCCGCCAATGCTAAACCTAAAATTAAAGCCAAACCATATACCGCGGGCACAATAGGCCATTTAATTTTACCGGCATGTGCATCATCTACAACTTCAGAATCCGAAACAGAGGAAGCATAACGCAAGGCAACCTGCTCGCGTTTCTCCAACATAAATTTATATATGTTCTCTTTACTTACCTGTATCCTCTGCAACGACGCATATTCCCTACCCTCTACTGGCACAGTTTTAAGGGAAGACTTCACCCCTGTGCTAAACGCCGTTAATTGACGTTTTTGTGCCAATAATGATGATTTTATTACTTGCATTTTATCCTTAAACTGACTTTTTAAGCTTTTTATCTGTTGGTCAATGGGTACAAAAACCGGATTTTTTTCGGGGGTTGTTGCTAAAAGTGTTTCGCGCTTTAATTGAAGCTCAGACAAACTTTGATATAGCGTGATCAAACCCGGGTCAGTAATAAGTCCACTCGCCGCCGGCAGCCGCTCTGTGTTTTGAGTTGAATTAGCATATTTTTCCAGATTGGCCAATACGCTAAGCTGAACATCAACATCATTCAAAGACTTCATGTTATCCTGATTAAGCTCGCGATAAATTTGGGCCTGAGAATTGATATCAGTTATGTTATGTTTATTTTCGTAATCTTCCATTTGCCCTTCAACAGAATCTAATTCTGTTTTGAGGGAACCTAACCTGTTGTCAATAAACTTCAGTGTACTCTGCGACAATTTATTCTTATCTTCAATAGCAAATTCAAGATATAGTGTCATTAAAGAATTCAAAACATCTTTTCCACGTTGCGGTACCTGGTCGGAAGTCGAAAGATTAACAAACGGAGCATCTTTATTTTCAAGGGCAACCTTAATGCTGGACTGATAAGCATCTGAAACTAAATCAGGGTCTTTGATATTAATTGTGATGGTTGATCCAATATAGTTTCCTATGTTAGAAGTTGGAGTAAGTTGCCATGTTCCAAAAGCACTTTTAATAGGTGAAGAAAAGTTATATTTCTTACTGATCCCTTCCGCGTCTTTATAAACAAATGAATTAGTGTCTTTTATCGAAATTTCCATTTTCTCACCCTTTGGGCTTATAACCCCATTTAGTTGTAAAAATTGAAAATGGATTGGAGTTTCTTTATATAGATCTTTAGTTGTTAATCTTTTCTTTTGGGTATAGTTAACCCACAATTCCAGTTGATTAACCACCTGGTATATCAATTTTTTAGATTGCATCACCTCAATTTCATTTTCAACAATAACGGGCTTATCAATAGGGTTAAGCTGTTGTTCGGTTGAATTTTGATTAACCGTTAACGATGCTGAAGAAGCTGTAGGTGCTTTAAATTCAAGAGTAGCTAATATTGGATAAATCGGGTTTGTGATTTTCAAATAAAAATACGCACCGGTAAAAGCTAAAATAACACCCAGAACAAATAGCGGCCAGTGATAAATATATTTTTTTATAAGATTGCTAGCGCTGCTTGCGCTATCAGCGGCCGCCACGGGTAATGCAAGAGTTGTAACTTGCGATTGTTGTTTACTCATAAATAATTTTAAAATTTAGTTAAAATTAAGGCCAATACTGAAAGGGCCGAGATAATTAAAGATGCCTTAACTAATCCGGAATCGGTTTGTGCAACTTTGTCTTTGTTAGGTTGAACATAAATTACATCATTATTTTTGAGGTAATAATACGGCGAATTGAATATTTTTTTTGAGGTTAAATTCAAGGTAATAGTTTCCCTATTACCGTTTACCTCTCTGATCAACAACACGTTACTACGAATACCGGTCGTATTTAGATCGCCTGCAAGCGCCAGTGCCTGCGTAAGTGTAATCTGTTCATTTGTAATGTCATAACTACCGGGCTTTGCAACATCTCCCAAAACTGATATCTTAAAATTCTGTATCCTGATGTTAACATTAGGTTGGGTCAAATATTCAGACAACTTTGATTCAAGAATCGAAGTAATTTCGTCAGTTGTAAGTCCGGCCACTTTAACCTTACCAATTAATGGATAGCTAATATTTCCGTCATGGTTTACTAAGAACCCATACACAACATTCTCACTTGCATTGGCAACACCGGTTTGCACATTATACCCGCTAGGGCGGTCTAAATTATAATTAAATTGCGCATCTGCGTCATGATTTAAACTGTTTACGTGAATTGCCAATAAATCACCCGGCTGAATAGTAAGGGGCGAGAAATTAGTTATTTTTTCTTTACTAACTGAAACACTATCCCTTTTTAGATTTTGAAAGTAAGGAATGTCTTTATAAGGAGTGCAGGAGCTAATAAATATGATTGCAATTAATAAAACTGCATTTAAATGCCTAAAGTTCATATTTTATGATTATTTGATTTTATGATTGTTTGATTTTATATCCGGATTTATTGCTTTTTGTAGTGGGGCGTTAGAAAAGCAAATTGTGATAAATTTACAAAGGTTGAAATTAAAAAAATGGAATATATGTTGTAAACAAAACTCATCCACTATAAAAAGGTGTATGTGTTATTTTAATTAAAACTGCAAAAACATATATCTTATACATACGATAACTTAATATCTGCATATTTCCAATATATCCTTTTATTACCTTTGCGAAATTAACAAAAAAACTTACCAAATATAAATATTGAGGTTTTAAAAGTTTTTTTTTGCATTATTTATATAACATGTGTTTATTTTTTATAAAAAACACAACACATGTTTATTTTATTTAATAAATTTTTAATAAATACATATCTAAAAAAAATGCTGTCAACGGCTAATATATTGGCGAATGCAGATGATTTAGGCTTAAACAGCTCAGTTAACCAAGCCATTTTATGTTGTTTCGAAAAGGGATATATCAACAGTACATCGCTGTTAACTAATACTGTGCATTTTGATGAAACAGTAGATCTAATCCATGCAAATCCGGTTATACATCGTATAGGGGTACATGTTAACCTGGCAGGAGACAAACCGGTTACAAATTTTAATAACCATAACTATTTGGACGAATATGGTAACTGGGATATTAAAAAAACAAATAAGAAATTGATTTTTTTGAGCACAGTGGATAAATCAGCTTTTTTAAAAGAGATATATGCACAGATAGATCGGGCCTTACTATCTCAAATTCCAATTGTGCACTTAGATTCACATTTTCATCTCCATACACTGCCCGGTTTTTATCAACTTTTTTTACAGGCGGCAGAAAAATATAAAATAAAGTTAAGGCTTGCTCAAACGTATAGCGAGGGGAATTCTTTTAAATTTATATACCGTAAATATATTAACCATAAATTTAAGGCAAACCATATTAATTATTCTGATTATTTTGAAACTGTTGACCAATTTCTAAAGAGTACTACCCGTTTTACCACAACAAAAAATATTGAATTAATGCTGCATCCTGACATGGATTCATCAGGCAAGCTAACCGATCATTATGATGCCGATACTATGTCAAACTGGATAATGTTTTTAGACAAGTCTCGCGAATTTTCCGAAACACGCCAATATGGAAGATAAAGCGTTCACTGCATTAACCATTTTATTATTATCCTCTGCTATAAATTCTTCGCATAATGGAAGTGAACAATACATCCCTTCCACGGCAGGGTTCGTTTTGTTGGCACTCATATTTGTTTCTCAAGGGTTTAAGGAATTGCCTAATGTATCTCCATTTCCATTCTATTATTTTTACATAGGCAAATCGGCAATTTTATATTTTTGTTTTTCGGTTAAATATGCAACATTTCTAAAAAATTCAGCAACAACATTATAGGCTAATAAAACAATAAATTATAATTATCATTGAGTGATGTTGATGTCATTAAAAAACAAAATACTAAATCTGCTAAAAATTGATCATGAGCGAACGCTAAATATTAAAAAGAATATCGTTTACTCATTTTTAATAAGAGGATTAAGCAGTTTAACAGGGTTTTTATTGGTGCCTCTAACTATTCACTATTTAAATACGGTTCAATATGGTATATGGTTAACAATTGCCTCGTTAGTTGCCTGGATAAACACTTTTGACATAGGGCTTAGCAATGGTTTGAGAAACAAACTTGCCGAATCATTTGCATTAAACAAAAAGGAGAATATTGCAAAGTATATTAGCACAACTTATGCATTATTATTTATTATAGCCTTAGCTATATTCATTATATTTTTTTCTATCGGGACATTTTTTAACTGGGACCAATTACTCCGCATGCCAAGTTCCGTTGGCTATAGTATAAGGCCAATTATTTTAATTGCAACGGGCTTTTTTTGTATTCAATTTGTTTTACAGCCCATTAATAGCATACTGATTGCTACCCAGCAACCTTTTAAATCATCACTAATACTTTTAGCCGGGCAATTTATTACTTTAATAGCTACCTATGTTCTTATTAAATCCACTTCAAGCAATTTGCTTATATTAGTAATAGCAGTATCTGGCGCGCCAATATTTGCTTTATTACTTGCCAGCTTATACTTTTTTATTACAAGCTTTAAATCATTTATCCCTAAGCTAAAGTTTATAGATTTTAAGAGCGCAAAAAACTTATTATCGCTAAGTACCGCTTTCTTTTTTGTGCAGATAGGTGCCCTGGTACTTTATGAAACCGACAATATAATTATAACACGCACTTTAGGGCCATCAGAAGTAACTACTTTTAATATCGCCTACAAATATTTTTCCATCCTCACCATAGCATTTAATATTATAATTACGCCGTACTGGAGCGCTTATACTGATGCGTATGCAAAAAATGATTTTGCCTGGATAAAGCACTCTATTAAAAAGTTGCGTATATTTTGGGTGTATTTTTCTATCGCGGCATTAGTGCTTTACTTTTTTTCGGGTGTGTTTTATAAATTTTGGGTTGGCGATAAAATAGCGGTACCCGGCACACTTTCTTTATCAGTAGCCATCTATGTAATGGTACAAAATTGGTATGTTTTACATAACTACCTATTAAACGGGACTGGTAAACTAAGGGTTCAATTAATTTTAATCACCAGTATGGGCATTGTAAACATTTTGCTTTCTGTTTTATTAATTAACTATATAGGAATAGCCGGCACCGTAATAGCCAATATTATTGTAATGGCAATAATGACTGCCTTTCTTACTTACCAAAGTAAATTGGTTATGAACAGAACGGCTACGGGTATTTGGAACAAATAGTATAGAATTAATTTTTTCCTGCTCTTAGTGAAGCTATTGATAAGCCACCCATCATTACCGAAAAACCTAATGCGGTTGGCTGCGCCCATTGGCCCTGGGCTACCGCCTGTAGGGTTACACTCAAAAGCATCCAGGGCAGCAGGTCGTTTTTTACTAATTTTTTATAGCTTGCCCGTATCAATTTAACACATATACTTAAGCGTATTACAATTGCAGTAATTCCCAAAACGGCCCCCATTTCGCCAATTACCCTACCCCATTCGCCTTCAGATATTAAAAATCCATCAGCGTGGCCAACCAGCAATTGCGCCCCAACATTAGTACCCATACCTATGCCTAAACCAAAAAATGGAAAATTAGGATATTGAAAAGGCTCATAAAACCCGGCTAAAATGCGATTAGTAAGTGTATTCTTTAGGCCTCCTTCGGTGTCGCTTGCATCATTAAATCTATAGGTAAAAGCTTCAATCGACTTTGAAAAAAAGCTAGCCTTACTCAATAATAAGACAATTATCACCAGGCCTATGCCGGCAAGCAGCATCCGGACCAGGTATTTGGGCTTTCGCGCGATTGATACAGCCGCAAATAATAAGGATAAGCATACCTGGAAAAACAAGGTGCGGCTAATAGAAAGAGGGATGGCAGCAATAAGGCTTATAGTGGCGCCTGTTAGTAATATCCCGCTAATTTGTTTTGGGTTAAGCCAAAAATAAATAACAATAACACCCACAAAGCCAAAAAATTGCGAGTTACCTGTGGTAAATGAAAATGTACCTGGTGGACGAAAATAACCTAATGAACCGCTAAACCCACCGCCCTGCACGTCGCCACCAACCCCGCGATTTACCAATGCCCCTTGCGGGCTATAAAATTGCAGCGCGATAAGGACAAACATTGGAATAGCTATTACAAGCAAAGCCTTCACCATTTGTATTACATCATCGCGGTCAAATACGTGCCCAATTAAAAAAATAAGCGGAAAATGAAGAAGGAGTATCCTTGCCCCATACAGCGCAACAACCAAATTGCCGTGTCCAATTGTAATAGCCGTAAGTACCGAAAGTATGGTAATAGCGCCCATACCCAAAACATAATTGTTAAACGGTAGCTCATTATACTTCCAGGCGGTATAAAGCAGCCATATTGCTACCGGGTCCCTTACAATGAGTAGCGGAGCCGCATACTCGGGGAAAATCCATTTACGTAACGCACCTTCAAAAATAAGCAGTAAAAAATACACCCAGATGCCTTTCTTTAATAGCGTATGGCCGGTCTCTTTTTCCAGTATATCAAAATGTCTTTTACTATGCCCCCTGATTGAAGCATTTTCAATATCTATCCCTGAATCCAAACTGCTATTCATTTATATATAAACTAACTTTGAATATAATCAATTATTCTTAATTATTGCATCGAGTAACTCTTTCCCGCTTACTTCCCATGGTCTTTTTCGCGCGGTTTCCATTGCAGCCTTGCCTGTATTTTCAATTAACGCGGGGTTAATTAACACATTTTCAATAGCATCCCTGAGTCGCTCCGTAGATCCGGCTTCAATCAGCCATCCGTTGTCTCCGTTTTGAATAATATCAGGCCCAACCGTCCGTTCGGTGGTAATTACTGGGGTGCCCTGAGCCATAGCTTCGGTAATAACCAATCCAAAGCCTTCAAATAACGAAGGAAAAACCAAAACGTCATGCTCGCGCATTAATTTGAGTATGCCTTCGTGCGGCAAACCCGGTATCCACCTGTGTTTTGACAAGGCCTCATTTAAAGCGGGACAATTGGCCCCGGTTTTATTTCCGACTACAGTTAGCTCAACACGCTGCCCAAAGGTGTTAACCGCCGCAAAAAGATCAGCTATACCTTTGCGCTGTGACAGCCCACCTACAAAAAGTAGCTTTAATGGCCGCGAAAGTGATAAATCAGTGGTGTAATTTCGTGTACCGGCAACAACGGGGAACCCATAAGGAATTACCTCAACAGTTGATAATTTGCCGGGGAAATGATCCAAAGTTTTAGCGGTGAACCGGCTTGCAACAAAAACCCTGTCGGCCAAACGCAGTTCTTCGTCTTTTCGTTGCAGTTTATCGGCCGAATCCATTAGCCCTGATAAGGTAGGCGCCCAATCGGGCCAGCGTTCCTGTTCAGGCTTTAAAAATAACTGTGCAGCCCGCCAGTAGCCAATTGGCAGTTCATACAGACATTTAATGTTACGTTTTTTGGCCTCCTTAAAAGTAAACGCGGCCCCGTCTTCGTAGGCATAAATCGCGTCAGGCCTATTCATTACATTTAAATATGAAAGACGTTTGGCAACGGCACGGTCAATATCTTTGTAAACCGCATCAATACTTGCCCAACCAACTTCATGCTTAACCACGCTTTTTAACCCTACTTTAGGAAGTATTAAACGCGCCATCTCTAACCCGGGATGTGTATGTATTTGATCATAGTGTATTGGAAATGACCGCCGCAGGAGTTCGTCCCTTACATTACCGGGTAATAATTTTAACCATCGCTGTGCAGGGGTTACGGCAACAGAAGTGTGAAATTCGCTCAGTGCCCCGCTTTTTGATAAGGCGGCCATTAACGCGCGAACGTTTTGATTACCGGTAGGATGTGACAGGACTATTTTCATTAAACTATTGATACATTACCCTACTTTATAATCAGCACCCTAATTTTTGAATGCGAAAATAACCTATTTATCGTGGATTAACGGCGGAGTTTTTCCCTTTTGAAAATATATGCTTTATAAAATTCAACACCCATTTAAAAAATCTGCTCCATAAAAAACGTTGTTTTTCTAAAACTATCCCAATTATAGCCGACGTCATAAGCACCGAAACTATAGCTAACCATAGCTGGCCCAGGTCATTAACGGTGAAACCAAACAAAGAACGCCATAGTACAATTAACGGAAAATGCAGTACGTAAAGCGGAAAAGTAAGATCGGCTATGTTCCTGAACCAAGTGGCCAATTTGGTTTGAAGGCCAAAGCCACCGGTTGTTGGCAGTATCCATAACGCGGCCGCCACAAAAATGCCAATTATCCAATCGGTAACAAATTGATTGGCATAATAAAGAGGCTTATATCCAATAATATAAGGCATTGAAGGCAAATAGGCTATGGCTAAACCTGCAATAAAAATCATTACAAAAACAAAAAACCAGCGCTTTACAGCTATAACCGCAGGAGTGGGCATACGATAAGCTAAATAGCCCGATAACCAAATAGGCATCATGACCAAAATTTTGGGGCCGGCAAATAAACAAGTTATTAAACAGATAAATATTGACCGCCAACCGGGTTTCCGAAAAAACCAAAGGCCAAAAATGGTATAATACCAAAACTCGAAGCTTAATGACCAAAGCGAAATATTAAGCGGGGGCGCTGCCGAAAAAAACCAAAATTCGTTTATAAATAGCCCCGACAAGATATACCTTATTGGGGTAAAACCCCGCGAATAGGGCAAAAGCATTTGCGGGTTTATATGTTGTATAAGGTATTGTACCAATGCCGTAATTAGTAAGGCAGGGATAACTATCGAACTAAGCCTCGTTAAACGGGCTTGCGCATATTGTGTGCCGCCCCGGTTTTTGCTAATGGTTGTATGTGCTATAACGTAGCCTGAAAGAACAAAAAAAACAATTACCGCCGCATGTGCCAGGTCGCCGGGTTGGTTTTGATCATGCGACCGCGAAGGGAACCATTGCTCAAAGGCATGAATATAAAATACCGTAAATGCAGCGCATATCCGCAGGCTATCCAAAAAAATGCTCGAACTTCCGGCTATATTACGGGCGCTGTTTTTCTCCATTAATCAAAGTATAAATGGGCTTTCATAACTGCAATTTAAAATACCATTCCTTACTACTTCTATATTATGTTCACCAAAATATTGTTCGCGGGCATATTGCAATTGGGCAAGAGTGGGATGCAAATCCATTAGGGCATCTAAAATATCCATCCCCTGCGCCTTGTTTTCAGCGTCCCATAACTTGCCAAGCTCCGTGGTATCCAGGTACTCGGCGAGCGAACTATCTGCCGGGCCCTGCCCAAATACCGGGCGCCGGGCTTGAATATAGCTTGCCAGCTTTGTTTGCATACTTGTTTTTGAAAATATCCCGAACCTTTTTGACATAGGGTACATAGCATACACCAACCTACACCTGGCTAACTCGGGTATTACCTTCTTCTCGGGCAAAGTATCATGAAAATGAACATTATCCCTGAAACTTACCGGGATCTCCGCAGCGTTTAAATGGCATCCCCATAAATGAACTTCGGGCTGCTTATTTTTAAGGCGGGCGTACTCAAATAAAAGCGATAAAAATTTAAAAAAATCAGCTTTAACATACAATGAGCCAATATGGCCAACCGTTATTTTTTCGGTATCATGACTTTTATACTCCGGGGTACTTGTTACTGATTGCGCGGTAATATAACGGTGGGTTACCCCGCTGTCGCGTCCACTTAATTGTTTATAATAATCGCGCATCCCACGGCTGGTTGCATCAAATGATGTAACGCTTTTTAGCGTTAACACCGTCATTTTTTTAGCCGGGCCGGCCATAAACCTGTACCTCATTGAGCGTCCGCAAATAGCGCCTGCCCAATCATCATGAACAGACATATGCACCGGGCGTTGCTTTTGCCGGCGCGTTAATTCTAATGCAACCCTAAGCCCTTCATTATAGGATACTATCCAATATCCATCACACTCAATGGATAAAAGGTGCTCAACTATTTTATTTATCTTTTGGCTGGGCCTGTCGGTTAACATCCTCCAGGTTTCATAAATATCTTCCTTAACCGGGCCGCCCATAAAACCCGGGCCCATATATCCATCCTCATACCCTACTGCTACCTTTTCAGTTACGTACTGCCAGGAAATATCAACATCGGGCATATTGGCTATCATACTGCGTAAACTTACACTGCCACCACCACCCCGCGGGGGCATTGCAGAAAACAAACAGATCTTCTTTTTAAGCATAGCGTTAATGAGAGTCAAGAATCAAGAGCCAAGAACCAAGAGAAGCAAAAACGAGCTTATTATTTTTATGCACCTATGTAGTCTGCCTAACATTCTTCTTTTTTTGTGGGTTTCTTCTTTTTGTTACTCTTTTCTTGACTCTTGATTGTTGGTACATTTCAAAATATCTTAAAGTCTTTTGATAAGCTCGAGGTTGTTTTTCGCGTAATCAAGTATCTGGTGTAAAATATCTTCGGCTTTAACTGTGGGTTTCCACCCCCACTCCTTTTCTGCTAATGAACAGTCAGATAGGTACAAGGGGATATCAAACCTCCTGTTTTCGGTAATTTTACTGATCGGTTTTTCTTTGCTGATATGCTGTTTGCAAAAATTGTCTAACTGCGCCAGGCTATACGTATTTTGGATACCCCCACCAATGTTAAGTATTTTGGTGGCAATTTTATTGGGCTGCTGCACTTGTTTTTGAATAATACTAAATACATCGGCCGGGTGTACCAAATCGCGCGCTTGCTTACCACTGCCGCCAAAGCCTATGAATGAAAGCGGCCCGTTAAGCAGGTATTGGTATATCCAGTACGAGAAAATACCCTGGTCTATTTTTCCAAATTGGCCCGGGCCGGCAATAACGCCGCAACGGTTTATCCATACCGGAAAACCAAAGGTATAATGGTACTCTAAAGCTAATATTTCTGAAGCCAGTTTGGTAGATCCATATAGCGAAATGGGGGCGGCAGTACTAAAGTTCTCTGCCACACCTAAGCCCGAAAAACCATTTGGAAAAGCTTTGTCCCGGCCAATTATAAAACTATCTTCTTTTTCTTCGAACGGTATTTTATTTAACTCATCAATACTGTAAACCCGGCTTGTACTCAACATAATAAACCCGGCGTTATCCCTTTTGCATTTTTCGAGCAGGTAAATTGTTCCGGTTAAATTATTATTAATTAGCCCCAGGCTACCGCCCTCGGCGCCGGCCAAAACTGAGGGGTTGGCCGCACAATCAATTATCCAATCTACTTTTGGCAGATCTTCTATATCTTCTCTATTCCTTACATCACCATGAATGTAGGTACAGCCCAGTTCTTTTAATAACAGCAAATTATATTCACTGCCCCGGCGCGATAAATTGTCAATGCCAATTATGCTGATGTTTTCATCATGCTGTTTATAATAACGGGCTATATTAAACCCCACAAAACCGGCTATCCCTGTAATGAGTATCTTCATTTTATGCAGTCTGATATTTTAACAAGCAAATAAAACCATATCTTTTTTAATATACGGGGTATTGTTAATGCGAATATAACGTGTTTAGTGATTAGGTTGTAGTGGTTGTAAAAGTAGTAGTTGCCTTAGTTGTAAAAAATCCATAACCACTAACCTAATCAACTTAATCCAACCTAATCAACCACCTATCAACACTTAACCTCAGCAAAACCCGATTTAACGGGCGCGCCGAAAAACATGGCGGCGTTTTGGTCAAAATCGGCGGTATCGTCGGTGGTGGTGAAAAACTGCTGGGTATTGCCCCTGGTTAGTGATTGCTCCATTTGAGGGTGGCGATGCAAGTAGTCAACCAGGCTTTTGGCCACTATATCACCTTGCGGTACGGTTTGTATGTGGGCGGGTAAGTAAGCTTTTATTTTATCGATCAATAAAGGGTAATGGGTACAAGCCAGCAACAGCGTATCAATATTTGGCGATTGCGCCAAAATTTGATCAAGGTATCGTTTTACAAAATAATCGGCGCCGGGTTTATTGTGTTCAGCGTTCTCTATCAGCGGTACCCAAAGCGGGCAGGCTTGCTGGTAAACTTTTACATCCGGAAAAAAATGTTCAATCTCTATCAAATATGACTCGGACTGCACCGTGCCTTTGGTGCCTAATACGCCAATATGTTTTGTTTGGGTATAGTTGCCAATAACTTCGGCAGTTGGCCTTATAACGCCCAGTACCCTTTTTGCAGGGTCCTCATTCAGCAGGTCGCGCTGCTGTATGGTACGCAGGGCCTTTGCTGATGCCGTATTACAGGCAAGTATAACTAACGGGCAGCCCTGGTCAAAAAGCCATTGTACGCACTCCCAGGTGTATTGGTGGATGCTTTGAAACGAGCGGTTGCCATAAGGCGCCCGCGCAGTATCGCCTAAATAAACATAGTCATACTGCGGAAGCTCTTCAAAAATAGAGCGGAAAACGGTAAGGCCGCCATAGCCCGAATCGAAGATCCCAATAGGTTTGTTAGTCAACATCAGTGTAAAAATAAAAAAAGCGCGCCGTAATTACGGCGCGCTTTTCAATAATAAATATTTTACGTTTTATTTTAAGCCCATTTTAAGCTTAACAGCAGCCATCAAATCATCAGCTTCCGGTTTTACAACCAGGTTAGTAGTTGACGAATCCAATACGTATGTAAATCCTTTTTCTTTTGCAACCGCGCTAATAGCAGTATTAGCCTGATCATACAGAGGTTTCATATACTCTGCAGATTTTGCCTCTACCTGTTGCTGGGCAGTAGTTTGATAATCCTGGATACGCTTTTGCATATCACCTAACTCAGCTTCCTTAGCAATACGATTAGCATCAGACATTGATGCTTTTTTTGCATTGTAATCATTAACTTCTTTCTGAAACGTAGTTTGCTGACTGGTTATATTATCAACAAACTGCTTTTGATAAGTTTGCATTTGTGTTTGTACCGTTTTAACTTGCGGCATCGCCCCAATTAAATCGTTCATGTTGATATAGCCAATTTTAGTTTGTGCCTTGGCGAAGTTGCCCATGAATAATATGCTCACTGCAACCAGGGCAACTTTAAATAATTTTTTCATTTTTTTGTTCTGTGTTTAAAAATACTGGGGGTTATATATAAATGTTTACTTTGCAAATACTCCGGGCTTTAACCCTAAATGTGTTATCACCTCGGCGCTTTTATCATAACGCGGGTTGGCAAATAACATAATAACTTCACTGTTTTTATCAAATATAAAATCAAGATTGTCGCTTTCGGCAACGGCCTGTATAGCCTTAGCCACACGGTCCTGTATCGGTTTCATTACGGCAGTGCTTTTTTGCGTAAGCTCGCCATCGGGCCCAAACTTTTGGCGCTGAAAATCTTTGGCGGCTTTTTCTTTGTCCACCACTTCGGCCTCGCGCCGCTTTTTCATATCAGGGGTCATTAAAACCTGGTCGGCCTGGTAGGCTTTATATAACCGGTCAATTTCGCCAAAACGGTTATCAACTTCTTTTTGCCATTGGTCAGACAGTGAGCTTAATTGCTTTTGTGCCGAAGCGTACTCAGGCATGTGTTTCAATATATAATCTGAGTCAACGTAAGCCATACGCTGCGCAAATGACGCAGTGAAGGCAAATAACGTAAAACAGGCTATTAAAATTGTCTTTTTCATGAACTTTATGCAAAGTTAATTAAATCCACCATTTAAACTTTGGGAAATTGAAAAACTAAATTGCCCTTTGTTTGCACTTGGTATGCCTGGTATAGCATCAAAACCGTAGCCATAATCGAGGCCAAGCAACCCAAATATAGGTAAAAATATCCTTGCACCAACACCCGCCGAACGCCTTACGTTAAACGGATTAAACTGGCCAAAATCGTTCCACACATTACCACCTTCGGCAAAGGCCAGCAAAAATATAGTTGCCGATTGGCTTGCTATAACCGAGTGGCGTACCTCAAGGGTATATTTATTATATATGGTACTGCCCGGGTTAGTATTTGCTGTATAATTTGTACCTACAGGTATCACAGCAAAATTCTGGTAACCTCTCATGCCTATAATTTCACTTCCCTGTAAAAACTGGTAACTCTGCATACCATCGCCGCCTAATTTAAAGCGTTCAAATGGTGAAGGGCCAACTTCGGTATTGTACTGGCCCAGGAAGCCAAAACGTACCTGCGACATTAACACAAACTTAGCAGGCAGCGGCGTAAACCATTGCGCATCAAATTTAAATTTATAGTATTCAACAAAATGGTAACGTTGTTCCTGTGTGGCTGTTTTATAGTTAATATCATTAAACAACGAGTATGGCGGTGTTCCTTGTACGGTAAGCTTAATGTTTGAACCTGATGTAGGGAAAATAGGCGCATCAAGCGAGTTACGTTGAAGCTCCTGCGTTAACTTGATATTAAATGATGTTCCGTTTGTAAAAATGTAACCGGTGTAATTATCCAGGTTATAGTGGTCAAAATTTAATGAATAATTTAACTGGAACGAGTTATCGGGCCATTGCAGTTTTTTACCTAAGGTAACACCTATACCGTTTATACGTAAATTATTGTAATAAGGGCTGGTTACCGGGTAATACTGTCCTGTTGAACTTCCTTGCGTATAAGCAGATAAGGCAAAATAGATAGGTTTTTTACCACCCAACCACGGATCAGAGAAGGTGAACGAGTAGTTGGTATAGGTACGCCCGCTTGATTGCCCCCTGATGCTCAGTTTTTGGCCATCGCCTTTTGGCAGCGGTTTATAAGCTTTACCATTAAATATATTACGCAACGAGAAGTTATTGAACGTAAGCCCTAAGGTACCTATCAACTGGCCGCCACCAAAACCGCCCGAAAGCTCAACCTGGTCTGATGGTTTTTCAACCACGTTATAGATAATATCAACGGTACCATCCTGCGGGTTAATATTTACCGGTTTTGGCTCAGTTTTCTGATCGTCAAAATTACCTAACTGGCCAATATCGCGGGTACTGCGTATTAATAACTGTTTACTGAATTTTTGACCCGGTATGGTTTTTAGCTCGCGCAAAACTACCTTGTCATTCGTTACATCGTTACCCTTAACCGTAACGCGGTTAATGGTAAACTGCGGCCCTTCAAACATCCTTATGTCGAGATCAACGGTATCATTATATACCCTTGTTTGTACCGGATCGGCCTGGTAAGTTAAATATCCATCATTTAAATAGTATGATGAAAGGTCGTCCTGTGCGCCTTCGCCACCGGTAAGCCTTTTATTTAATATATCTTCGCTAAAAATATCACCTTTTTTAATTTTTATGATCTTACGTAAAGTCTCTTCGGGGTATTTGGCATTGCCTGTGAATTTGATGTTACCAAAGTAATACTTGGGGCCTTCGTAAATTTTAAGCTTAACATCAACCGTAAGGTCATCATGGCGGGTAACGCTATCGCTTACTATCTCGGCATCGCGGTAGCCTTTTGCCTGCATTTTTTCAACCAGGTTTTGTTTGTCTTCATCATACTTATCCTGCTTGAATTTGCGCGACCCAAAAAGGTTATACCACTTTTTTGTACGGGTTTTTGAAAGCAGTTTCCGGAGTTTGTTTTGCGAAAACGCTTTATTGCCTTCAAAGGTAACCGAGTTTATCATCACCTTAACCTTTTTATCAACGGCAACATCCAGTATTAAACTATTGGCATCGCCCGGGTCAACCCGTTCTTTAATAGTAACTGTAGTATTTAAGAAGCCTTTTTCGTTAAAATGCTTTTTGATAATAGCCGTTGTTGTGCTTAACAAGTTTTGATTTACAACTTTGCCTGTTTTATCAGCCAGCTTTTTTTGCACATCATCAATTTCGCCTTTACGTATGCCGGTAATATGCAAACGTGATAAACGCGGCAGCTCTTTAACAGCAATTTCGAGGTATATGGTATCGAGGTTAATTTTAGTAACCAATAACTGCACATCATCAAAAAGGCTTTGTTGGTACATATCTTTAATTACCTTGGCGTTAGCCTCGCCGGGTAAAGTGATCTTGTCGCCTTTATTTAATTTGGATATGGTTAACAACACATCATTATCCAGGTTTTTTGAGCCGGTAACTGTTATACCGCCAATGATATATTCTTTGGGGTTCAGATAATTTAAACTATCGGATGATATTGACCTCGGCATCAATGACCTGTTCTGTTGAGGAATCTGGGCCAGGGCAACGGTGCTCATCACAGATAAAAGTATAGCAAAAAGAAATTTATTCATTCGGATATTTAAGTGGCTAAAAATAATTTATACAGTTGTTAAAAAGTGTTAAACGCAAAAATTTAGTTGACCTGCTCACTTGTCTTACCAAAACGGCGCTCCCGTTTCTGGTAATCAGCTATAGCTTCATACAGGTCTTCCTTCCTGAAATCGGGCCATAATTTTGGCGTAAAGTATAGCTCGGCGTAAGCAATTTGCCAGAGTAAATAGTTACTTATCCTAAATTCGCCGCTGGTCCTTATCAATAATTCAGGGTCGGGCATATCGCCGGTATATAAATTATTTTCAAAAAGCTGTTCGTCAATATCATTTATAGCCAATTGGCCGCTTTGTACTTTTAAGGCGATGTTTTTAGCCGCCTGCACAATTTCGCGCCTCGAACTATAGCTTAAAGCCAATGTAAGGGTAAGCCCTGTGTTGCCGGCAGTGGTTTTAATGGCGTGCTGCAATTCGTTATAGCATTTTTTTGGCAGCATATCCAAATCGCCAATGGCGTTCAACCTTACATTTTTCTTCATAAAGTTTTCAATCTCTTTATGAATGGTATTGACCATTAATTCCATAATAGCCATAACCTCCAGTTTGGGCCGGTTCCAGTTTTCGGACGAGAAAGTATATAGGGTAAGGTATTTCAAATCAAGGTTGCAGGCGCCTTCAACAACATCCCTAACCGACAGTACACCGTTATGATGACCAAATACCCTTAATTTGCCTTTATCCTTTGCCCACCTGCCGTTACCATCCATAATGATAGCAATATGCCGGGGCAGTTTTAACAAATCAACCTGATCTTTATAATCCATTTTCCTTTTTGCACCTAACCAATACCTGGCCCGGCTGTTTATTGAAACTTGTTTTTATCGGGCATTTAATCAGCCCGAACCAAATTTTTCAGCGGACAAAGGTAAAACTTACTTTGTACTTTTTTAGTATGTGGGGCGAAAAGAAAGTTTATTGTTGTTTTATTTAAAAAACAGGCATTTAATTAAGTGTTAATGGGTTTAAGTGGGGTGGCGTTATATTGCATCTCGGCGATTACTCACCCGACCTGCGCTTCGCTGGGCGGGGTGAGTAATCGCCGATAACCCATGCACCGCAATTTCAGCAATAGAATCCCCTAACACTTCACCATCTTCTTTTTCTTGCCCAACGCTCCCCGGTTTATTATTTTGGTTATATATTCACCGGCATCCGGCACTTTACAGGCTGTGCCGTGCATGTCAATGATTATAGTTCCGATCTTTTTCGCGGTTTCGATGGCATCGGCGTTCAAATCAATTATATATGCCCCTACACAAATTATATAATTGTTCATGGTATAACGCACCCGGTTACCTGCTGTATGTACTGTTTGGGCAGCCCTTTGCAATAGCTTTTTTAAAGCGGGGATATCTAATTCATCGTCGGGTTTAAGCGCTATCCAGTTACCCAGGGTTGACCATCCAGCGGCTGCAATATGCTCATCCGGCGAGTCTATCCACTCTAAGGCCAGTTCATAACCATGTTTGCTCCCGGCAGCAACCCAGGGCACGGTATATTCGCTTATATTGTTTGAAACGGCTTGTTTTACCCAAGCTTGCAGGTCGGCTTTGGTCATTTCTTCATCATCGGCTATGAGCCCGGCCAGGTACATGGCATCTGTATTGCCGGTAGCATACAGGTCTTTAGCAAGCTGATAGTCTTTTTTAACCTTTTTTTGGATAACTTTCATGTGTTCCACCTTCGCACCAAAAAACGGCTCTTTTATACCGTGTTTTAACAATATCTTTTTGATGCTCTCGCTGCCATTAGCTTGCAAGTAGGCCATTATCTCGGGTACAGTCATTTTAATTACCGGGTTTATTAAAGCGATAAATAAAATTATAAAAAAGTGTTGGTATCTTACTTTATTGCCTGTAATATTCAATCCAATTTTGTTTATCTTGCCTAATAAAAAAAACCAATGAAGGTTTTCAAAGCATTTTCATCCATTGCCATAACCCTCGCGCTCATTTGGGCATTGCAAACCAAATTTGGCGGCCTGCCCCCTATTGGCAAAATTTTAAACCCGGTAAGTGGTTTCTGGCAAAATGCCGAAAGTGCAAGTTACTTCAGCAACGAAAACTTAAAGCTGCCGGGCTTACAGGGCGAGGTGGTAATCCGGTATGATGAAAACCGTATCCCGCATATCTTCGCCGAGAACGACCATGATCTGTATTATGCCCAGGGCTACGTAACCGCCCGCGACCGCCTATGGGAAATGGATATTCAAACCCGCGAGGCATCGGGCAGGCTGGCCGAGGTAATTGGCCCCAAAGCACTTGATATTGACCGTTACCACCGCCGCATGGGTATGGTTTATGGCGCCGAAAACACGCTGCGTGGTATCATGAAAGATTCGCTGGTAAAAACCTCGGTTGAGGCTTATACTGATGGCATTAACAACTATATACACCAACTTTCACCAAAAAACTACCCTATAGAGTTTAAGCTATTGAATTATGCGCCCGAAGACTGGAAACCTATTAATTGTGTGTTCCTGTTAAAACTGATGTCGGAGACACTGGCGGGGGGATCGGATCAATTTGCGTTAACCAACACTTTAAAACATTTTGGCGCTAAAGTAGTCAATGACCTTTTCCCTGATTATCCTTTCCTGGAAGACCCTATTATACCCAAGGGAACCAAATGGGATTTTAAACCGCTGCCCATACCCAAACCATCTGCGAGCTTCTTAGCACAAATGACCGATGGCATAAAAACACCGGGAAAATCAGAAGACGTAGGCAGCAACAACTGGGCCATAGCCGGCAGTAAATCGGCAAGCGGCTACCCTATTTTGGCTAATGACCCGCACCTCAATTTAACCTACCCTTCTATATGGTACCAGGTGCAGCTATCATCGCCAACCGTAAATGTTTATGGGGTATCGTTACCCGGCGCGCCTTGCGTAATTATCGGTTTCAACCAAAAAACAAGCTGGGGCGTAACTAATGTTGGCGCCGATGTATTGGATTGGTACCAGGTGCGTTTTAAAGACCGCTCAAAAAATAAATACTGGTACAATAACCGCTGGAACAATGTTAAAAAGCGGGTAGAGGTTATTAATATATTAGGACAAAAACCATTATATGATACGGTAATTTACACCCACCAGGGGCCGGTGGTTTATGATAAAGAGTCACAAAAACCGGATAATATTGGCGAAAATGTTCCGGTAGGTAATGCTTTGCGATGGATAGCCCATGATGAGTCGGACGAGTTTATGACCTTTTACCTGCTCAACCGCGGCAAAAACTATGCTGATTACCGCGAGGCGCTGAAATATTATACCGCCCCTGCGCAAAACTTCATTTTTGCTGATGCTGATAAAGATATTGCCATTACGCCTAACGGGAAATTCCCGTTAAAATTTAGGGACCAGGGCAAATTTATATTGGATGGCAGCGACCCGGCCAACGACTGGCATGGCTGGATACCTTTTGAGCAGAACCCGACCGTTAAAAACCCGGCGCGCGGTTTTGTAAGCTCGGCAAACCAATCGGCAACCGATCAAACCTACCCGTATTATATCACCTGGCAGTTTGATGCTCCCTATGAGCGGGGCAAACGCATAAATGACCGGCTTACAACCATGAAAAACGCTACTGTTGACAGCCTGCGTTTGCTACAGGGCGATACCTATAGTATGCATGCGCAAAACGCGCTGCCTGCTATGCTGAAATACTTAGACCCTACAAAAATGTCGGCCGAGCAACAGAAGGCTTACGATGCTTTAAGAAATTGGAACAAACGCTTTGACGCCTCCGAAATTGGGGCCACTATTTTTAAAGCCTGGTGGGATAATTTTTATAGCCTAACCTGGGATGATAAATTTGGCGGAGAAGAAACTGATTACCAATACCCCAACCGCGACAGGACCGTTAAACTTTTACTTACCGACCCAAAATCAAAATGGTTTGATAATACCAAGACCCCTGCTGTTGAAACCTGTTACGATATTGTGAACCTGGCGTTTACCCATACCATTGATAAGCTGGAAAGAGAAAAAGGCAAAATGAGCGATAACTGGCAATGGGGTAAGGTAAAGCATACCGAAATAAAAAACCTGGCACAATTAGACGGCTTTGGTTCGGGCAGTTTTATATCAGGTGGGGCAAGCGCTGTAATTGATGCCATAAGCGGCGGCAACGGGCCTTCATGGCGTATGGTAGTACAATTAGGGCCTATAGTGAAGGGTTACGGTGTGTTCCCGGGCGGCGAATCGGGTAACCCGGGCAGTTTTTATTATGATAATATGTTTCAAACCTGGAAGGATGGTAAATTGAACGAATTACTATTCCTGCAATCAGCTACCGATGATCCGGCAAGGATAAAATCAACTTTAACCCTAAGCGCTAAATAATATGCTGTTTCTTATCATACTTATCCTCACCATCCTAAGCAGTTACGTATTACCCTGGTGGGCGGCGGCAATAATCGCATTTGTGGCAGCTTTATGCTGCGGTAAAACTTCAGGACAAGCATTTTGGTCGGGGTTTGGCGGGGTGTTTATAGCCTGGGCTATATTGGCGCTCATTAAAACCATACCTAACAACAATATATTAGCCACGCGAGTATCCCATCTGTTTCATTTACCTAACTGGCTACTCGTTTTACTCATTACAGCCTTAATTGGTGGTTTGGTTGGAGGTATGGCGGCGTTATCGGGGATGTTGGTTAAAAGGGCGTTTAGTAAGTAACTCTCATATCGGCGATCCCGATAGCTATCGCCGATATCCTCAACTTAATGGCATTGCCCCTGTGCGCATCAAGTAAATTTAGAACCCCATCCGCACATCTGCATATCAAAGCATATTTGCACATCCGCACATCTACCCTATCTTTGCCCTGATGAATAAGCAGCAGGTATTTTCAATAGCTAATGAGGGTGAGTTTAACACGGCTGCTTTAACTATTTTCAGGCACCAGGCCCGGCACTGCGCTGTTTATCGCGATTTTATTACCGGTTTAAAACTCGATCCCGCGAATATCAAATCGATTGAAGAAATTCCGTTTTTACCGATAGAATTTTTCAAATCGCATGATGTTTTAAGTACAACCGACCCGGTGCAGGTAACTTTTACCAGTTCGGGCACAACCGGCATTACTACCAGCAGTCATTACGTTACGGATGTAAGCTGGTATGAAGATAGTTTCAGGAATGCTTTTAAACTTTTTTATGGCGATATTAAAAGCTATACCGTTTTGGCATTACTGCCCTCCTATTTAGAGCGGGAAGGATCATCGCTAATTTATATGGCTGATGACCTGATCCGGCAGTCAAACAACCCGGATAGCGGTTTTTTCTTATATAATCATGAGGATCTGTCCTATCAGCTTAAAAAAAAACAGGAAGCAAAAAAGCCAACCTTATTAATAGGTGTTACTTTTGCCTTGCTTGATTTTATTGAACATCATGCTATCAACTTTCCTGAACTGATTGTAATGGAAACCGGCGGCATGAAAGGCCGGCGTAAAGAAATGATACGGGAAGAATTGCATGATACTTTATGCAAAGGTTTTGGCGTTGAAACTATACACTCGGAGTATGGCATGACCGAATTACTATCACAAGCCTATTCAAAAGGCGATGGTATTTTTAATTGTCCGCCCTGGATGCGTATCATAACCCGCGATACTAATGACCCCATGAGTATTATTACCGATCATAAAGCAGGAGGCATAAACGTAATTGACCTGGCCAATATTAATTCATGCGCGTTTATTGCCACGCAGGATTTAGGTAAAGTGTATCCCGATGGCTCGTTTGAGGTACTGGGCCGTTTTGACAATGCCGATATCCGTGGCTGTAATTTGCTGATCGCATAGGCATCTCGCAAATAGTTTTGGCCCAAAAATTGATAAAGTCATGGCCTTGTGCGATACCTTTCCCTAGGATTAGGGAAAGGGAGGAGGATAGGGTAAAAGAGGCAGCAGGCTCTAAAAGCGATTTCCCGGCTGATCGCCTAAAACTTAACATACAACTAACAGATTTTAGTTATTTTTGCATAACATCAAATACCAAACAACATGATAGAGAAATTTCTGAACGAGGAACAAGATCCAAAAGCGGTTGAAAAAGTTTATACCCGGCTAACCGACCTGTTAAACTCGGGCGAAGAAATACTATATATAGCCGTTCAAAAAAAACCGGTGGTAAACCTGTTTCCTGATTGCATTGCGCTTACCAACAAACGTGTATTGTTTTTCACCCCGGCCAATTTTGGCCTCACTTTAAAGTTTATTGATTTTGTGTGGAAAGACATTATTGATGTAGCCACCAAAGAAGAATTAATAGGCGCTGTTTTTAGTATCCGTACTACTAACGGCACCGAAATGGGTGTTGATTACCTGCCTAAAGTACAGGCCCGTAAGCTTTACCAATACGCGCAGGAGCGCAAAGAAGAAGAACGTGAAGCCCGCCGCCTGCGCGACCTGGAAGAAAAACGCGCCGAATCGGGTTCATTGCAGTTTGAGAATCCGGCTGTGGCTGCTTTCCAGGTTGCCACGCCTGTTGCGCCTGTTACCCCGCCGGTAGTTCACCAGGAACCAAAAGCAGATGAACTGACCGAAAAACTAAAGAAATTAAGGACCTTACATGAAAACGGTCTTATCTCGCAGGAAGAATACAACCATAAAAAACTGGAGCTGCTGAGCGATTTGTAAATCCATACGCTCTCCCCGGTGTCGGTGTCCTCACCATGAGTGTTCG
>Ga0206890_1094_pt1 | contig 26946 bp, 26 predicted proteins | sample Alteio_BWOrgHeat_58_FD_152960 | JGI IMG/M metagenome (GOLD analysis project Ga0206890, IMG submission 152960) | Enriched cells from forest soil in Barre Woods Harvard Forest LTER site, Petersham, Massachusetts, United States - Alteio_BWOrgHeat_Nextera6 ... | reverse complement strand
CAGGTACAGGTGCAAGTTTTAACTCGCCCGGGGGGCTGGCTGCTGATGCAGCAGGCAATATATATGTTGCGGATGGCACCAATGGATCTATTGGCGGGCTTATAAGGAAGATAACCCCCGCCGGTGTAGTAACAACGCTCGCAGGCAGTGTAGTAAATATTGGGTCGGTAAACGGCACTGGAGCGGCCGCCAGCTTTAATGCCCCCGCAGCTTTGGCTGTGGATGCGACAGGTAATGTATATGTGGCAGATTATGGAAATAATCTTATCAGAATGATCACTCCCGCCGGTGTAGTAACAACGCTTGCCGGTAGTGGCACAGCCGGATCTGTGAACGGTACAGGTACTGCAGCAAGCTTCAACCAGCCTACCGGCATTGGTGTTGACGCGGTAGGTAATGTATATGTGGCTGAGTATGGCAGTAACCTTATCAGGAAGATCACATCATCGGGCGTAGTTAGTACTTTAGCCGGAAGCGGCAACGCGGCCTCGGTTAATGGTACGGGTACAGCTGCAAGCTTTAACAATCCATCCAGCATAACTATTGATGCGGCCGGTAATGTCTATGTAGGCGAAACAGGTGATAACCTTATCAGAAAAATCACCCCGGCAGGCGTAGTTACAACTTTAGCCGGAAGCGGTAGTGCAGGTTCGGTAAATGGTACAGGCATAGCCGCAAGCTTTAATGGCCCGTATGGTGTGGCCGTGGATGCTTCAGGCAATTTATATGTTGCCGATCAGGCAAGTAATTTGATAAGAAAAATAATAACTACCGGCTATTCTATTACTTGCACCTATACCTGTTCCATTCGTTGACCCTGCCGTACCGCTCCCAGCAAAAGTACTCACCTGCCCATAAACAGTAGCCGGAACTGGGCCGCCAGCGTTGGCGGGTGTTAATGGACTTATAGTAGTGGTTACTGTGTAGGTTTGAGGGCCTGCGTAACTGATTATTGGCGGCGAAAACGGACGCGTAATGTTTAACGTATAAGTTGTAGTTGTTGTGCCATCGCCCGATGTCACCCGAACAGGAATTGAATTTACGCCAAACGCCAGGTTAACCGGCGACATTCCTCCACTTATTGCTGCTACGCCGTTAATAAGAATAGTTGCTCCTGCATCTGTTGTACCTACGGTAATGTTGGTTGAGGCCGATGGCACTATTACCGAATAGCTAAGTTCGTTTACTGCAAAATTATGAGTCACCGTTATGGCCGGAAAATAGACATACGAAAGCGTTGAAATATTTGACGGCGTACGCGTAACGGTTACATTATAAGTAGTGGATGTGCTGCCATCGCTGGAGGTTACCACAATAGGAATAACGTTTGCGCCAACTGCCAAAGCTACCGTGGCCGTATTGGGAAGAGGGGTTAACGCTACACCATTTACCTTTATTGTGGCACCGGCAGAAACAATAGGTGCAAAACTTATAGTTGGTGTGGTTACCGCAACCGAATAGTTTAATGTTGAACTGGCAAAGCTTGGGCTTAACGTGCCCTGGCTTATTGCCAAACTGGATAAAGTTGGCGATAAACCTGCATCGCTGCTTACTATAAATTGACCGTTAAGCGTCGTTACCGGTAAGTTTTGTGTTACGGTATAAAGCGAGTTGTTAAGGGCGGCTGCCTGTGTGCTGCCAGGCGACCAGATCGGACTAAGAAAACGGTCAACAAAACTTGCCGCGCGGTTAAACCCGGTTAGCTCATCGGCAGTATTGCTCCAGCCCAAAGTAACCCTTATATTATTTGTTGATGATGTTGGGGCTGAAAACGTCCACTTTTTATTTAATACGCCTGCTGTTATCGCTGGGCCCGTTAATCCATTCCTGCTGATGCCATCTGTTAAAGTAACGCCAATACTCGGGCTGTCATTAAATTTATAGCCGAATGATGCAGGGGTGTATGACGTAGTAGTTGTACCAACTGGAATGGTAAACAGCGAATCGGCAGTTGTTGCGGAGCCCACACCATTGTATGTTATTAAATTGCCGTTGCCGGTTATAATATAGCGGTTGCTGTTATAGCCTGTTACATAAGGCTTTTTGGTAAAGGTTAACGCGGTATAAGGCGCTATTATCTTATTATCTGTTTGAAAGGTAACCGCCGAGTTAACTGTTTGGGTTGCAGTTGCTAAACTTACATCCGTGCCCGAAATATTAACATTGGCCACATCAAATAAATTGGCGACCGAAGAACCACCGGTATAAGTTCCATATAGTGTTGTAGCCGTGCCTTTTAAGGTTACCGCCCCTAATCCTAACATGCTCGCCCTGTATTTGGCCACGTAACCGTTAATATCAAGGTTAACGCCTGTATTTACCGTAAGCAGGCTTTGGTTCATGGTTATATTATGGCAGGTGGCATTGGCGCTTATTACCGGGTAGCTGGTGCTTTTTAATGCTGGTATTACCACATCATCCGTAGCCGCTGGTACGCCATTTGGCAACCAGTTGCCTGCCGTATTCCAGTCATTTGAAACCGCACCTGTAAAAATCTTAAAGGTTGAATTTAGTAAAGCCGGTTCAATTCCCGCATCAAAACTTCCGTCAGCCTGGCGTATAAAATCTATATAATTATTATTTAATACAGCCCCCCGGTCGCTGAAGTAGCCGGGATAAACAGAAAAGCAATTACTGCCCGATAGGTCAGACACTTTAACAGGGTTATATTGCTGGTTAAAATAAAAAACCCTGTTGCCTGCCTGTACAACCCTGTCGATATTTTTGCCGGTAAGCGAATCAGAAACAACCTGGTAACTGGTAGGTGTAGCGCCGTCCCAAGCATAAACTTTGGTATCGCCCTCATTATAAAAGGTCATTTTACCGTTTACCATACCTGTATAGGAGGCCAGGGTATTGGTCATGCCCGATAATTCAAACGTACCGGCAACTTCTCCGTTAGTTACCGCTTTTCCACCATTTATATCCCTGTAAAAATATAGGCTGCCGATTGAATAATCACTGCTGGTAAATAAATTAAAACCTACAGATAAAAAACTTAAATTTGAAAGCCCAGCCGAACCTATCGCCTCTATCAAAACGGGGGTGCTCTCACTTGGTTTTAAACGATATAAATTAAGAGATGAACCCAAATCTATACTATACTGCATTAGTAAATAGTTATTATTAACATTTACCATCGATACGTTAGATATACCCTTTCCGGTCATTACATTTGGGGGAGAGTATAGTAAAGTTGGTGCTGACGTGCCATCCCCCACCGAAAGCGTAGGTGTTTGAATATAAGTTGAATTATCATTAGCGCCATTTACGGCCGGGTTATAGGTAGCATAGGGTATATTATTTACACCAACAACGTAAATTTTACCGGCACAAGCAATAATTTTATCAACTCTTCCGTAAACCAACCCGACAGATACTGCACCCTGAAGCGGAGCGGTGTTTATTGTTATTCCTGAATCATAATAAACACTTGTCCCGGCAACCGTGCCATCGGTTTTATATATCCTGTCATGAACATTTTCGTAAGTAGATCCATTACTAAGAGTTCCCTGTCCTAAATCATCTGTTACTATAAAATAGTAATCATTGCCACTAACGGTTGAATAGTTGGAAAAACCATCATTTACATTAGTTAAATCTCCACCACCATGAATACTATGTCCGCCTACATTTGACATAATTGAAAAAGTACCTGCTGTTGTACCATCTGAGCGCCACAACGTTACCTTGTTGCTGCTGTCAAATGTTTGGAAATAAAGCAAGTTGCCTGCCTCATAAATACCGGAAAAACTGGTGGAGCCTGCGCCTGCGGTAATATCTGCCAGCATAATTGTACCTGTCGCTGTGCCGTCTGTGCGCCACATTTCGGCGCCATGTACGCCATCATTCGCTATAAAAAAAGCATAGCCATTGGCAGAATACATTTGTTTTAAACCGCTGTTAATAGAAGAACCGGCACTCCCAACTGTACCATTTTTTGTACCGGTAGCATTTACATCCTTAATCATCCACGGATGTTGAGCATAAGCATTGCCTATTAAAACAGTGGCAAGTAGTGTGATAAGTAAAATTTTTGATCTCATTTTGGTTTAGATTTAGTACAAGTCAAATATGTTTAAGCCCGGTTTGGTGTACCGGCATGATTGATTTAGTATTGGTTTGGTTATTATGTTTATCGCCCGTTTTTCGCTATAACATTTTGGGACTTAAATGCTTTGCTAAAAAAGAAGACACAACTTCTTGTCAAAAAAATGCATATTTATCCATTGAAAAAATACCCATTTATAGGTATATTTTTTTTCGATCATATATAGTTTACTGAATATTACCGCTGCCAGCAATACAAATACTGTATAGGTTTGAAAGCCTGCGAAACTAATGCCGGGAGCCCGGGCAAATAATTTGCCGGTTAGCAATACTGCAAGCAGGATAAATAATACAAAAACAAAAGGCATTTTCGTGCCCACAGGCAATGCCGCAAATAACGGCGGGTAGTGTTTAGACATGCGATAAGGTTAAGTAGGTACAGCGGCAACTGCTTGTTAAGAAAGCAATTACCACTATATGTAAAATAAAGTTACTATTAATATTTTTAATAATAAGTGAATTATTATTAAAAATATTTCAGTATTTCGTGATGGTATCTTATTTTTCAGCTGACAAAAAAGCAACTTAACCGATAATGTTTAATTTAAGTTAAAAGAAATTTTCGAATTCAAGAATTTCGGAAAATTGCCTCGCCATTGCGTAACTTTACCCTATGAAATACAGAAACTTTGGAAACGGCGAGCAACTTTCGGCTATCGGGTTGGGTTGCATGAGCATGAGCCATGCCTATGGTGTGCCCGATGATGTTGAATCAATAGCTACCCTGCATTACGCGCTCGATCTCGGCATCAATTTTTGGGATACCGCCGATGTATATGGAAGCGGCAAAAATGAGGAGTTAGTAGCGAAAGTACTGGCACCTAACCGCGATAAAATATTTATTGCTACCAAGTTTGGGTTTACCCAACGCCCCGACGCTAATGGCCGCGGTATGACGTTTGACGGCAGGCCCGAATATATGTGCACGGCTGTGGATGCCAGTTTAAAGCGTTTAAACATTGAGGTGATCGACCTGTATTATGCGCACCGCATTGATCCGCAGGTGCCGGTTGAAGAGATGGTAGGCGCTATGGGCAAGCTGGTGCAGCAGGGCAAAGTACGCTACCTGGGGCTTTCAGAAGCATCGGCAACCTCTATCCGCAAGGCACACGCCACGCACCCCATCAGCGCCGTACAAAGCGAATATTCGCTGTTAACCCGCGATGTGGAAGAAAGCGTGTTGCCCACCTGTAAAGAACTGGGCATTACGCTGGTTCCGTTTAGTCCGCTGGCCCGTGGGTTAATGACCAATACCTTAAATATAGCCGGGTTACCTGATAACGATTTCCGTAAAAAACTGCCCCGTTACCAGCAGGAGCATCAGCAAAATAACCAGCAGCTGGCGCAGGCGTTCGCTATGCTGGCACTGCAAATTGGCTTTAGTCCGGCGCAGTTGGCATTGGCATGGCTATTGGCGCAGGGCGAAAACATTATACCCATACCCGGCACCAAAAAGCGCGATAAACTGGCAGATAATGCCCAAAGCCCCGATGTTGTACTATCACCGACCAACATAACCCAAATAGAAGCCCTGCTGGCCAAATACCCCAATACCGGCGACAGGTATGACGAAGCCGGATACAAGTTGGTGGATAAGAGCTGATTGAGTTTGCAGTTTGTAGTGAGCAGTAGGCAGTATAGGGATAATCTTAATCTGCACATCTGCATATACGCACATTTGCACATTAATTACGTAGCTTTAGTAAAAAAATGGCAATGAAAGAAGAAACACGCATTAAAACCTTGAGAACGTTTTATTATTTCGGGATGGTTTTGTTTGCAAATGGTATCGTGCTGGTGTTTGTTTACAACAGAATTTACGCGGTTGGTATTATGTCAATCGGTATCATGTGGTCATTCATCGGCTATAAAAGCCTAAAAGATGCTAAGAGTAAATAATAGTTTGCATTGGGCAATAATTTAAAAAAATGAGGTGTGCAATTAGTATCACACAACCCATTTTCTTATCTGCACATCTGCATATACACACATCTGCACATTAAAATTACAGCTTACACAATGCCGTTTTTATCCTTGGTATCATTGCCTTAATATCATTAAGTGTACTTGCGCCAACAGATGCGCGGAACCAGTTCACGTCATCATCCGTACCGAAGGCCGAGAAAGGCACAAACGCAACGCCTGCTTCTTTAATAAGATAAAAGTTAATATCCGCGGAGTTTTTAAGCAGGTCGCCATCGGTGGTGGTTTTGCCGGTATAATCAACCTTAATGGTTAGGTAAATAGCGCCCATTGGGGCAATTGAATCTACCTTAAACCCATCGGCTTTTAATTGCTGAAAGCCTTCGTGCAAGGCAGTAAGGCTGGCTTGTATCTTTGATTTTAAATCGCCTAAGTAAGTATCAACCGAATTATCATCCATAATATATTTAGCCATCGCTACCTGCTCGGCCTTTGGCGACCACGCGCCCATGTGGCCGACTATAGCCTTCATGTTATTAATGATACCCTCAGGGCCAAAACCCCAGCCCACACGTACACCGGTAGCGGCAAAACACTTGGAAGCGCCGTCAATAAATATCACATAGTCTTTCAGTTCGGGCCTAAGGCTAACCGGGTTATAATGTACATTATCCCCAAAGGTTAACTGCGAATAAATTTGGTCGTACAAAAAATATAAAGGCTTTTTGCCGGGGCCGCGTGTTTTGTTTTCGGCTATCACCAGGTCGCAAATTTCTTCCAGGTCCTTTTTGCTGAACATGGTGCCTGTAGGGTTTAGCGGCGAACATAAAGCCAGCAGTGTAGCGCCTTTAAGGTGCGGGTGCAAATCATCAGCCGTAGGCATAAAGTTATGTTCGGGCGTGGTTTGTACAATGCAAGCTTCGGCGCCAGTCAAATCGCAATAATGATTATTGTTCCATGACGGGGCCGGGAAAACAACCTTATCACCGGGATCAACCACGGCCAAAAAGGTAGAATATATGAGCGGCCTCGAGCCGCCCGAAATTAAGATCTGTTTAGACGAATATTCTAAATCATACCTGCTCTTTAAAAAAGATGAAACACTTTCGCGCAAAACAAGTACGCCATCAGCGGGCGGATAATTAGTTTGATTATTGTTATAAGCCTCAATAATGCCCTGCTTTAATTCGGCAGGGATAGGGTAGATGTTAGAGTCATAATCGCCGATGGTTAGGTTAGCGATATTTTGGCCTTGTCTTTTTAGTTCATTGATCTCGCCTGCTATCTTGATAATTTCAGATCCGCGCAGGTTTTGTGCTAATGTAGATGCTTGCATTTTTATTAAAGCTAAAAGCTTAATGCAAAAAGCAAAAAGCTTAGAATTAGTATTTGAATATTATATAATTTATGAAAGCTTTCTGCTCTCGCCTTTAAGCTTTCTGCTTACCTTACATATAGGCTTCCCGTAATTTGATAAGCCGTATCCAGTGCATAAACTTCATAACGGGGTAAACCGGGTCAAACTCAAACCATTTGGCTGCGAAGTTGGCATTGTTAGGCCGTTTATGGTGATTGTTCTGAAACAACTCGCCCAGCATTAAAAGGTCAAACGGGGTCGAGTTTTTTGATTTATCGCCATTGTCAAAATTGGCATAGCCATATTTATGGCCGCACCAGTTAACAATAGCGCCATGGATAGGCCCCATCATAAAATGGATAGGCAATAGTAAAAACATCCACCAATGGGTAGCAAAAACAACATAGAAAGCTACATATCCGCAGCCAAATAAAATGCGCGATACAAAGGTCGATCCCCAATAATCCAACAGGCGCCATTCGGGGTAATTACCTTTAAACTGCGCATCAGGTTCTTTTAAGCGTTTTTCATAAAGCTTATAACTTTGGGCAGTGCGCCACATCATCTGGAAAACATCTGTAAAAAAATAGGGTGAATGCGGGTCTTTTTCAGTATCGCTGAAAGCATGGTGCTCGCGATGCATTATGGCATAAGCCCGTGGGTTTAAAAATGATGAGCCCTGGCAAATAAATGTTAACAGGTGAAACATACGCTCGTTAAATTTATGCGTACTGAACATTTTATGTGAAGCGTACCTGTGCAGGAAAAAAGTTTGAAAAAACAACGACAGGAACCAGTGGGCTAAAAAGAATATGAGAATGATCACGTATCTGGGAATATTAAGGTAATGAATATTTGGACAAAGATACAATTAAAACAATAAATTAATCTTAACGATATACGAAGTGTTTGTTAAGTACGGATTTTATATAGCCAAACCATTTTTAATTATGACACTGAAGTTAAGGAAGCTAAAGCATTAGAAATAATTTACCCTTATATTGCCCCTTATAATAACTGAATTAAATGGCAATAGCGGGCAAGTTAGAGCGTAGCTTATCGTTAACACAGGCAACGGCTATCAACATGATTGATATGGTGGGCATAGGCCCGTTTGTTACCATACCTTTTATTGTTGGCGCTATGCGGGGGCCGCAATGTATTTTGGCCTGGTTGCTGGGCGCGCTGCTTGCTTTTTTAGATGGTTCTGTTTGGGCCGAACTGGGCGCCAAATGGCCCGAAGCCGGGGGCAGTTACGTGTTTCTGCAAAACCTGTACGGCAATAAAAAATTTGGCCGTATGATGTCGTTCCTGCTGGTTTGGCAAACAGTTATACAGGCCCCGCTGGTGGTGGCCAGCGGCGCAATCGGGTTTTCACAATACCTTACCTACCTGGTGCCGTTAACCGGCATACAACAAAAACTCATTAGCGGCGGACTGGTTATTTTAATAACCCTGCTGCTTTACCGCAACATTAAAAGCATTGGTAAAATATCTATCCTGTTATGGATAATAACCGGCGGTACTTTTTTATGGCTGATAGGTTCGGGCTTTAGCCATTTTAATACCCACTGGGCATTTGGTTACAGTAAAGATTCGTTTGATTTTACTCCTGTGTTTTTTGTAGGATTAGGCCAGGCATCGCTTAAAACAGTTTACTCCTACTTAGGCTATTACAACGTATGCCACCTGGGTGCCGAAATTAAAAATCCCGAAAGGAATATCCCGCGCAGTATATTTATATCAGTGGCCGGCATTGCCGTATTATATCTCGGTATGCAGATCATGATATTAGGGGCGATGCCCTGGCAAAAAATAGCGGGATCTGATTTTGTCATCAGTGCTTATTTTGAACATATTTATAACTTGCAGATAGCTAAGGTAGCCACGGCACTGATCTTATTTATCGCGGTAGCATCGTTATTCGCGGTTATGCTGGGTTACTCGCGTATCCCTTATGCTGCTGCTTTGGATGGTAACTTTTTCCCTGCTTTTGGCAAATTGCACCCAACTAAGAAATTTCCTTATGTTTCCCTACTGGTATTAGGCGCGTTTGGTTTTGTGTTTAGCCTGCTGTTTAAAATGAAGGAAGTGATAACTGCCATTATTACCATGCGTATCATTATCCAGTTTATAGGCCAATCGGCAGGGGTTATGTACTGGCATTGGCATAAACCTACAGATCTCCGCCCGTATAAAATGTGGTTGTACCCGCTGCCCGCCATAATTGGCATCATCATTTGGCTGTTTATCCTGTTTACCAGCCCGTGGATGTACATTGCAGGCGCGGCGGTTATTATTACGGCCGGGGTGCTTGTTTATTTTACGGTTATTTTACCGAGGGAAAGAAGACGGAAGGTATTATCATAACCACCCTTCCTTTACCGCTTTGCCAACCAGCTCGCCGGTATTGATAAGCTTGTTTTTATGAATCATGTTTTTACGGTGCGTATCAACAGTTTGCTTGCTGATATTTAATACCTCGGCTATTTCCTTGCTCACTTTCCCTTCAATTAGCAGCCTCAGTACTTCTTTTTCACGTTTGCTTAGCGCTTCCTTACTTTGTATAAATGAACTTTTTACATCAATGTCCAGGTAGGAAGGTTCGCCGTCCATGCCAATTAATGACATTACAGGCTTGCCATCACGTTTAAGGTGTGTAATATCGGTATGTACCCCCAATGTCTGCATTAAACCGCCATTTTCATCCATCTGCGCTATGGATGCCTGGTGCAATACGCGTATATAAGTGCCGTCCTTTTTTTTCATCCGGTAGTCATACCTGTTTTTATACTTCATTATTTTATCGGGAGGCAATTGCGCAAAAAAGCGCGATGTTTTGTCTTCAAAACTCAGTAACCATGGTGCATCATCCGGGTGAATTATACTCATAAAAAACCCAATGGTCATCGCTGCCGGTTCATAACCCAGCATGGTTTCCATACCCGGGCTAACCAGATCAAACTGCATAGTTTGAAAATTAAAAATATAGTAATAATAATCGCCAACCTGGAAAAAGTTTAACAGTTTTTTATAAAGGTCAAGTTCCAATTGTAACAGGTCGGGCACCGATTCGGTGGCATGGCGTTTCCATATTTTATTTGCTTCGTTGTTAAATAGTTCGAGTTTCATATATTAGTAATAAGTGTAATTTATCTTGCTTAAACCATTTTCATATCCAACCCTGCCTTATAGCTTTACCAATTAACTCACCGGTATTGCTTAAGCTGTTTTTACTAAGCATGTTTTTACGGTGTGTATCAACGGTTTGCTTGCTGATGCTTAAAATTTCGCCGATCTCCTTGCTCAATTTACCTTCTATCAAATGGATCAATACTTCTTTTTCGCGTTTTGTGAGCACTTTTTCACTCTCAATAAAAGCGCTTTTTATATCAATATCCAGGTATGACGGCTCGCCATCCATGCCAATGTATGATACTACGGGCTTGCCCTCGGGCTTTAGGTGCGTAATATCAGTTTGTATGCCCAATGTCCTGATAATGCCACCGGTTTCGTCATGTTCAACAACTCCTACCTGGTGTAAAATACGCATATAATCGCCATTTTTCTTTCTAAAGCGGAAATCGTACCTCACTTTATACTTCATTAATTTTTCTATCGGTAACTGTGATAAAAATTCAGCCGTCCTGGTCTCGAAAGCCAAAAACCATGGCCGGTCGTCAGGATGGATACAATCCATGTAAAACGGAACGGTAAGCTCGGTTTGCGAATACCCTAAAACCGTTTCGACATGTGGGCTCACAAAGTCGAAAGATAAATTTTGGATGTTGAAAATAAAGTAATAATAGTCGCCAATCTGGAAAAAATTTAAAAGCTTTTTATATATCCCCAGATCAATATATAACTGATCTGCGAATATCTCGCTCGACATTTTCTTCCATAGCTTAATTGCTTCCCCATTAAACAGTTCGAGTTTCATAATTTATTAATTGTGGTACTGGTTAACCTGATTTAAATGATATATATACATCATAATGTTTTGCCCAAATAATGATTAAGCATAACCCAAATCTCCATTTATTACTCCTTTTTTAACCCCGTAAAATACCCTTTTAAATACCGTGTTTTCACGGTGTAAATCCAGGTTCCGAAAACCAAATTTTGCTAAATGAAATTTGAAGTTAAAAAACATCGTCAATAAAAATGCCCATAAATCGGTATTTTTTTGATAATAGAATTAGATTTTTTTTGATAGTAAATTATGCTGACCGAAGCGGGTTATTTTAAACATTTAATGAAGATATGGCTACGAACAAATAATAAGGGATTATCATGAAAAGGTTAAAATTATTTTTTGCCTGGTATTTAGGCTTATGGCATTCAGTATATCGGCCAAATAAAACACAGAAAACTATAATTGAAAGAGGTAAAAGCTATTTTTGATGCGATTGGGCTATCATTTGGTATCGCGTACTGGGTGCTTTAGGGAACACAAAACTTATTTCAACTCAAACATATTCGCCAATAACCTATACGATTCCAGCCTGTCATCAAAATCTTCAGTAATAGTTACCGCTATAATCTCATCTACCCCATAATCATTGGCTAATTGCGTTAACCGTGCTTTTACTTTTTCGGGCGTGCCGGCAACTACACGCTGACGGTTGTAACGTATGCGGTCCTGTTCGGCCAGGGTGTAGGTTTCGTTTTTTACATCATCATAGCCGATAGGCGTAATGGCCGATCCCCGTTCAAACTGCAAAAAACGATGGCCCATTACAGCCTTATGCTGCATTACCTTTTCTTCATCTTTCGAGCAAAATATAAAAATAGCCATATTAGCCTCGGGTGTTTGCAGGTCTTCGGACGGTTGAAAACGCTCTTTATACATCGCTACATTTTGCGGCCCGCCCACCGGGTTAATAAAATGCGCGAAAGAAAAGCCCATGCCAAAATGCGCGGCAAACAAACCGCTTTGCCCGCTTGAACTTAGCAGCCACATACCGGGTACGGTTTTTACCTGCGGTATGGCACGAATACGGGCCTGTATGGTTCCGGGCTCGCCCCGGTCATGGAAATAGTTTTGCAGATCAGTTAACTGTTCAATAAAATCCTGCTCCTTAAACTGGTTTGATGGGTTTAATATTGACGCGGTAATACGGTCGGTTCCCGGCGCGCGGCCCATGCCCAGGTCAATTCGCCCCGGAAACAAAGCTTCCAGCATCCTGAAGTTTTCGACAACCTTTAAAGTGCTGTGATTGGGCATCATGATCCCGCCAGCGCCAATACGCATATTTTTAGTTTGCCCGGCCAGGTACGCTATCAAAACCTCGGGCGTTGAACCCGCCAGGCTGCCTGTATTATGATGTTCAGACACCCAAAAACGAGTATAACCCAATTGGTCGGTATGTTTTGCTAACGCGATGGTTTCCTGCACGGCCTGCGCCGCATCGGCCCCTTTCCTAATCGGCGACTGGTCCAGTACGCTTAAACGGATCTTGTTTGTGTTCATAGTTTGTAAACACAAAGGTAGGGATAGGCTTGTAAGGCGGATGTAATTATTTCCGTCTGAACCATGATTCGTAGGGTTAAAAGATTAGCTTGATGCCCTTACGAAACTGACAGGAATCCTATCATCCTTCAATCCTACGAATCATGGTTGAGACTACTTAAACCTATTCCTCAACTCAGCCAGCTTAACCGCCATATCGGTTTCAACAGGCTCAGCTTTTTTTACAAGTACAGGTTTAGCTGGTTGCTGAAAGACTTTTTTGGGCTGTGGGTTGCTGCGCGGCTCGTCTGTTTTCATTGATAGGGCTATCCGTTTTCGGTTGATGTCCACTTCGGTAACGGTTACCTGTACCTGCTGGTGTACTTTAAGCACTTCGTTAGGATCTTTAATAAACCGGTTGGTGATCTGGCTCAGGTGTACAAGTCCGTCCTGGTGAACGCCTATATCTACAAAAGCGCCGAAAGCTGTAATATTGGTTACAATGCCAGGCAGCTTCATACCTGTTTTCAAATCTGTAATGCTATTTACGCCATCGGTAAAGCTAAAGGCTTCAAACTTTTCGCGCGGGTCGCGGCCGGGTTTGGCTAACTCGGCCATAATATCATTTAAGGTAGGCAAACCAACCGCTTCGGTAGCATAACTGAGCAGCGGGATGCTTTTGCGCAATTTTTCATCACTCATCAATTCCTTTACCGAGCAACCTTTATCTTTTGCCATTTGCCCCACCAACGTGTAACGTTCGGGGTGTACGGCGCTGGTATCCAACGGGTTTTCGGCATTATGGATGCGTAAAAACCCAGCGGCTTGTTCGTACGCCTTATCGCCTAAACGGGGTACATTTTTTTAACTGGTCGCGGTGGGTGAAAGCACCGTTTTTATCGCGGTACTCCACAATATTTTGCGCCAACTGCGGACCGAGGCCCGAGACGTAGGCCAGTATTTGCTTAGACGCTGTATTCAGCTCTACACCAACTGCGTTTACACAACTGATAACGGTATCATCCAATGATGCCTGTAACTTGTTCTGGTCCACATCATGCTGGTACTGCCCTACGCCTATTGATTTAGGGTCTATCTTCACAAGTTCGGCCAATGGGTCCATCAACCGTCGGCCAATAGATACCGATCCTCTTACTGTAACATCCTTATCCGGAAACTCCTCGCGCGCCACATCAGATGCCGAGTAGATAGAAGCGCCGCTTTCGTTCACCATCACAATTTCAACACCCGGCAGGTTTAACTTTCGTACAAACAATTCCGTTTCGCGTCCGGCGGTGCCGTTGCCAACAGCGATGGCCTCTACCTTATATTTTTCAAATAAATGGGCAACTGTTTTCTCCGCTTCCTTAGCCTGCCCCGGACCGGTATGCGGGAAAATGGCGGTATATTCCAACAGCTTGCCCTGCTCATCCAAACAAACCACTTTACAGCCCGTACGGAAACCGGGGGTCGATAGCCATTACCCGTTTCTGGCCCAGCGGCGCGGCTAATAATAGCTGACGCGCATTTTCGGCGAATACGCGAATGGCTTCCTCGTCGGCTTTCTTTTTGGTGAGCAGCCTTACTTCGGTTTCCATGGATGGTTTAAGCAAACGTTTATAACCATCGGCAATCGCCTGCTGTACCTGGCTGGCCGCCACGTTATTGCCGGTTATGAAGGCTTTATCCAAAATGCTGATAGCCTCCTCTTCGGGCGGCATCAGGTCTAAGTATAAGATCTCTTCCTTTTCGCCCCGGCGCATAGCCAGTATGCGGTGCGATGGTGCGGTTTTTACAGATTCTTCCCAATCAAAATAGTCTTTATATTTAATTCCCGCCTCTTCTTTACCGGGAATCACTTTGGCTTTAAAGCTGCCCTTCTCTAAAAACAGCTCACGCACTTTGGTGCGCACTTCAGCGTTTTCGCTCACAAACTCGGCAATGATATCCCTTGCACCACCCAGGGCCTCGGCAAGGTCTTTAACACCTTTTTCTTCGTCGATATATTTTTCGGCTTCGGCAGCTACATCAAACCTGTTTTGAGCTAATAGCATATCCGCCAAAGGCTGCAAACCCTTTTCGCGGGCTATGCTGGCGCGGGTTTTGCGTTTGGGGCGATAGGGCAGGTAAATATCTTCCAACAACACCATCGTTTCGGCAGCGTTGATAGCCTTTTCCAATTCGGGGGTTAGCTTGCCCATTTCGGTTAAAGAGTTGAGAATGGCATCACGGCGCTTGTCGAGGTCGCGCAATTGTTGGATGCGGTCGCGCAGGGTGGTTACCTGCACTTCGTCCAAGCTGCCGGTTACTTCCTTGCGGTAGCGCGAAATAAACGGAACGGTGGCGCCTTCGTCCAATAATTCAATAGTGGCAATAACCTGTTTTTTCGGCGATGGAAAGTTCGGCAGCTAATTTTTTAAAATGGGTGTTCATGTATATTGATTGGACTGCGAAAATCGGGTTATGTGGGGAGATGTCAAAGAGGTGTTGGGAAATAGTTTGATGGGCGGTTTGTCTGAACCTTGATTTGTGGGATTAAAGGATTGAAGGATTAGTTTGGTTTAATTAGAAAACTTATCGAAATTAGCAAGACAATGAAACCAGATAAAGCACATAACGACAATATAGTTAGCACTTCTAAAAAAGGGGTAAATCCATTTATTAAGTTAGCTAATGATAAAGAATGCATTGCTGATGCTGTAAAGAATGGCCAACCATTGTCATCATTAACGGATATTAAATTTGTTCGTCCAATTCATTGGTCGGAAGATGAAGAATTTGTTGCGGAGTTGGATGAGCGTGTGCGTAGATATAAGGAGGGTTTGGATGTCGGCTATACTTGGGCTGAACTTGAAACGTCCATCGAAGAATTAAAGAAAGAACGAGAAAATTTTTTAGATGAGTATAATAAGGAATTAGAAGAATCTGAAGGCCAAATTGATGCAGGTGATTGTTTTACACAAGATGAAGTGAAGAAAATTCTCGTTGATAGGAGAAAGCGTATTAACGGAGATTAAATAGTTTCAACCGGCATTAATAACTAACTTCTTAGATTCAATGAACTATTTGCTATAGTTTATGTTATTAATAAATTCGCATCCAATAATAATTTTTGTACTCTTTCATGAGTGAATTTGTTAAAGTGGTCGTTAAAAATTATATCGGATGATAAAGTTGATTCCAAGATTTCTAACGTATTTGCTCCCATTTTAGCCCTATAAGTATTTGGACTTACTCCTCCGAGTCTATTATTATCAGCTTTAGACATGAAAGTAAAATTTGCTAGAATGCTTATTTCTGCATCTCGGACTCCTAAACTTTTAAGATAAGATTTTGGAAAAATATGATGAAATTCATTGCGATTATATTCTTGTAAAACATCTCTTAATGCAACAGGACTTCCCGAAATAAAAGACCGGGGATTATGCTGAATTAATTGTAAAATAAACGTCTTTGTATTAACAGAACTAACCTTAAACTGGTTGTCCATATAGAAAGATGAACTAACTTCTGTTTTAAAATCAGCAAGTTCATTGGGTAAATTTAACCTTAGTTTCTCAGCTTCAGCTAAATCTCTGTTTAAGTTTCTTAAAACGCCTGCACTAAACCTTTTTGAAAAACAGGATCTCCAAACCCATTTTAATAGAACTTCTCGTTGTTCGTTAGAATAAACGAATTGCCTATTCCCCTCGATTGCAAAAAATTTAGCCAGTGGAATTAATAACACATTATATGGTAAGTTCGAAAGCTTTACAATATGTAAATTTGAATGTAAAAAATCGACTGCACCTTTAAGGCCGTTAATGATTTCTTGAAATCTGTTCCTAACCTCATTTCCATTTAAGTCAATTAATGATTTTGCAGACGCATTGCCAGAAATAATTCCAGCCGTACATCGTAATATTAAATCCACATCCTCTCCAGCATCTCTAAAGCCGAATGGTTCCAACTCGTCTTGCAAATCCTCGAAAAATTTCTGAAGTTCAAAATCATCACTCCAAGTCCATGCATTTAATAATTGAAAAGTATCTAACTCCACCCCTTTCCTGTTAATTCTTTCAAAAACAATAGCAACCTTAGCCCTATCTTCTGTTTCCAAAATCTGAATTGGTATTCTTGCTTCTTTAAACTTTGTTTGTAGTTCATCGATCAAAGGAACAAGTTTAGGATCAATTTTTGACGTAGCATCTCTGTAACGAACGCTATCGAATAAACATTTCAAAGGAAAATGTTTGGACAAGTCAACCTCACTATCTAATAGCGAAAAAAATTGTGTTTCTTGAGCATCAGGGCTTAAAGTATAATCAAAATATATATTAAATGGATTTTCATCAGTGATGGGATTAAGTTCTGTTTGGAAAACACCGAAAATGGAAGTGATTCTCTGTTGTCCGTCTAAAACATAATCTAAGGGTAATCCGGGTTCAGCGGTAATTAATGCAAATGGGCCAATTTGTTTTTCGGTCACTAATTGAACTTTTGTGCGCCAAAATAAAAGCGTCCCAAAAGGATATTCCTTATATATACTATCCATTAAGTATGCAACCATTTCAGGTTCCCATACAAAACCTCTTTGAAAAGTAGGTATCCTTACTTGTCCATTTGAAACTTTTTCAATGATTTGTCTTACAGTATAATCCATGGTTTAGGCTTTATCTATAAAGATATGATTTTTTAACCCAATACGTAAATACCTATATAATAATCATCACCCCTCAAAATGATACAAAAACACCACCTCGCCGGTATAAGCAGGTTTTTTTTCGCCTTCAATTTCCATTTCAACGCCTATGGTGGCTTTGGTAATGCCGCGTAAATTAATGATGGCGGCCAGCTTCGCTTTTAGGCGTACACGGCTGTCAACTTTTACCGCCTGCCCAAACCTGATGTTATCAATACTGTAATTGATCTGCATTTTAAGGTTTTGCACATCGGCTATCTGGTGCCAGAAATAGGGCAGCAACGATACTGTTAAATAACCATGCGCTATGGTAGCCCCAAACGGGCCTTCGGTTTTGGCGCGCTCCGGGTCGGTATGTATCCATTGGTAGTCTATAGTGGCTTCGGCAAATTTGTTTATCTGTTCCTGGTCAATAACATGCCAGCCTGATACGCCGATCTCTTTGCCCAAATGCGATTCAAATTCGATATAGTTTTTAATAGTTATCATAATTGGTTTATAATGGTGAGGTAAAAATAGTAAACCTTTTTGAGTTTGCAGTTTTCGGTGGGCAGTTTGCAGTTAGGAATTATTGCACTTGAGAAGCGGATGCCAGTCTTGTCATTGTTGGTATTGTCTGAACCATGATTTATAGGATTTTAGGATTATCAGGATGCTAAGCATTTTTAAAATCCGAAATCGAACATCCGAAATTCGAAATAAAATCATTCCAATCCGTATTCTTTCAACTTCCTGTACAAAGTAGCAATGCCAATATTAAGCAGCCGGGCGGCTTCGGCGCGGTTGCCGTGGGTATGGTTAAGCACCCGTTGAATATGCAGTTTTTCGACAGATGAAAGATCAAACGCCGAAACAGGGTTGCCGGTTTTGAGGGCAACGGTTTCAAACTCATAAGGCAGCAGCGATGCGTCAAGTTCATGGCCGTCGCAAAGGATAACGGCGCGTTCAATAATGTTTTTTAATTCACGCACATTGCCGGGCCAGTTGTAAGCTTCCAGCTTTTGCAAAAACTCATCGGTAAAGCCGGTTATCTGCTTACTTACCTTAGCTGCAAAATGGTGCATAAAGTTTTTGGTAAGCGCGCTAATGTCTTTTTTACGCTCGCGTATGGCCGGAAGCGTAACCTGGAAAACGGATAACCGGTAAAACAGATCCGACCGAAAATTGCCTTTGGCCACTTCGTCCTGTAAATCGCGGTTGGTGGCGGCTAATATGCGTACGCTCACTTGCGTAGTTTTGGTGTCTCCTATTTTAATAAACTGCTGCGACTCCAGCACTCGTAGTAATTTAGCCTGCAAGTCGTGATCCAGTTCGCCAATTTCATCTAAAAATATAGTGCCGCCGTTGGCTTCTTCAAATAAACCTTTTTTATCTTTAACAGCCCCTGTGAACGAACCGGCTTTATGCCCAAAAAGTTCGCTCTCTAACAACTCCTTGCTAAAGGCACTGCAATTGATAGCCACAAACGGCTTACTGTTGCGCGGGCTGGCCTGGTGAATAGCCTCGGCAAACACTTCTTTGCCTGTACCGGTTTCGCCCAGCAACAAAACGGTGGTATCTGTGGTAGCCACCCGTTGAGCCAACTTAATGGCCGCAGTTATAGCAGGTGATGTGCCTATAATACGATCGAACCCGAATTTTAAATTGAGTTTGTTTTCCAGTTCAAATACCCGGCGTTGCAGTATGGCCTTGTCCATGGCCTTATTTACCAGCGGAATTATCTTTTCGTTATCATCGCCTTTGGTTATGTAGTCAAATGCTCCGTTTTTAATAGCTGTAACGCCATCGCCAATGGTTCCATAAGCGGTAAGCACAATAACTTCAATAGCCGGATAGGTGGTTTTTATGGTTTTTGTGAGTTCGATGCCGTTAATATCAGGCAGTTTTACATCGCTGAGCACAACATCAACAACATCCTGCCCCAAGCGGCGCAGGCCCTCTTTGGCGGTAGCCGCCTCAACCACATCAAACCCCTCTAATTGCAAAATACGGGCAAGCAGCTTGCGCAATCGCTCTTCATCGTCAATAACTAACAGCCTGCCTTTTGGTATTGTGCTCATGGGGTGCAAATCTGATAATTTAATCGGGGATTAGGAAATGGTGAGTGGTTGATTGGGTTGATTAAGTGAGTAGTTGATAACCATTCACTTAATCAACCCAATCCAACTTAATCACCTTAAAGCTGCCTAATCTTAATATTCTTCCATTCGCTTGAGCCGGGATGTTCCTGCAGGGCAATTTTACCTTTGGCAACTTTAGCAAAATCGGCGAATGCCTTATTTTTAAACTTGCTGTTGGCTACCATATCATTCCACTCGGGGCTGCCTATTTGGCCATCATACATTTGTATGCCGTTCAGCCAAAAAGTAAGGTGGCCATTTTTCTGAATAAGCCGTACTTTGTTCCATTCGCCTACCGGGTTAGGTTTTGAAAGTGCAGCGGTCCCGGCCATATCATATAAACAACCGGCCAGGTGGTTTTCTTTTTTATTATCCTCGGCATTTATATTATCCAATACCTGCATTTCGGGGCCGGTTAAATAGGTGGCATCATATTTAGGGTCTTCCTGCACGTCAAAAATTATCCCGCTGTTGCCCCCGCTTGATATTTTCCATTCTAACTGCAGCTCATAGTTTTCATATACATCATTGGTAATAATATCGCCGCCACCATTACGGGGCTGGGTGGTATCATACACTAACGCGCCATGTTTCACCTGCCACCTTGAGCCTACGGTATCGCGCAGGTAAGTGTGCCAGCCTTTGGTGGTTTTACCATCAAACAATAACTTCCATCCTTCCTTCTTTTCCTGTTTGGTTAGTTGGTTATCGGTTTGTGCCAAAAGCGAAAAAGGTATTGCAACAAATACCAGCAAGGTTACCAATAGTGTTTTTTTCATAGTTGGTTAGATTAATTAGATTAAGTTGTTCCGATAGCTATCGGGAGGTTAGATTGGGTTGATTAAGTTATTATCCCGCTGTAAAAATAAATAAATTTTGATTCTAATTCTGACTGATTAAAAAGTATCGTTGCAAGGGGTGAAGACAGATATGGCTGATGTACAATTTACACCATTTAAAAAAACACTTTACACTTATGGTATTTTTATCTACATTTGCAGGCTAATTGTTGCTCATTGAAATCGCCGAGAAATTATTCGATTCCTTTTACCGGCCTGGCGCTGGGAAAGCACCTTTTTGAGTTTGATATTACAGATGACTTTTTTGACGAATTTGAATATTCGCTGGTTAAAAAAGCTGATCTGAAATGCATTGTTGAATTGGAAAAGCAGGAAACTATGTTGATCCTGAATTTTCATATCAAGGGCGTAATTGATGCTACTTGTGATAAATGTTTGTCGCAATATCCACAACAATTGGATATACACGAGCAGCAAATAGCCAAGTTTGGCGAAGAGGAAGTAAGTGAAGATGAAGAGATCATCACCCTGAATAAAAACGACCACCAGGTTGTATTTGCAGGCTTGATCTATGAATATATAAATGTTGCCGTACCGTTTATATCGGTTTGCGGCGATGAGGGGAATACCCCTTATTATGATAAAGAAATGCTGGATAGTTTAAATAAACTATCGGCCAATAATGAACAGGACGAGCAGGCAGACCCACGCTGGGATGCGCTCAAAAAATTTAAATGAATTAACAAGAAGAAGTTATGCCACATCCAAAACGTAAAATATCCAAATCAAGAAGAGATAAACGTAGAACCCACGACAAAGCGTTAGCTCCAACTTTAACCACCTGTAAAACAACCGGTGCTGTACATTTGCCCCACAGGGCTTATACAGTTGATGGTAATGTTTACTACAACGGTAAGTTGCTGATTGAAAAAGCAGCCGTAGCTTAACTAATTTTCTGCAATGAAAATTGGCTTAGATATTATGGGCGGTGATTTTGCTCCCAAAGCAACAGTTTTAGGGGCAATTTTGGCTTATAAGGAAATTCCCGGATCAAAGCTGGTACTCATTGGAGATAAAGAAGCCGCTGTTAAAATAATAACGGATAACGGCCATGATCCCGATCATTTCGAGTTTGTACACACAACCGAGGTTATTGGTATGGGCGAACATCCTACTAAAGCCATTGTTCAAAAACCCGACTCAAGTATAAGTGTAGGTTACCAAATGCTGAAGGAAGGGCAAATTGATGCTTTTTCATCGGCAGGAAATACCGGGGCTATGCTGGTTGGCGCTATGTTCAGCGTTAAAACTATACCCGGCATTTCAAGGCCGGCAATTACTACTATTGTACCCAAACTGAAAGGCGGTTTGGGTATTTTGTTGGATGTAGGCGCCAATGCCGACTGCAAGCCCGATAATTTAGTACAGTTTGGCTTGCTTGGCAGTTTGTTTGCCGAGTTTATCTACGATATAAAAAATCCCCGCGTTAGCTTGGTCAATATTGGCGAAGAGGAAGAAAAAGGTAATTTACTTTGCCAGGCTGCCTACCCGCTGATGAAAGAAGCCGGTCAATTTAACTTTGTTGGTAATGTGGAGGGGCGCGACTTATTCTCAGACCTGGCCGATGTATTTGTTTGCGACGGTTTTACCGGCAATATTATACTGAAACTTGCTGAATCATTTTATGTGATCACCCTTAAAAAGGGGGTAAAGGACGAGTTTTTTAACAAATTTAACTATGAGCAATATGGGGGCAGCCCTATATTGGGCATAAATGCGCCTGTTGTTGTAGGCCACGGTATTTCAAATCCCGAGGCTATAAAAAACATGGTGCTTTTATCAAAAAATATGATTGAAACCAACCTGGTTGATAAAATAAAGCAGGCTTTTCAAGAAACTAATTAAAACTATGGGTAAAATTCATGCCGCTATTACCGCTGTAAGCGGTTACGCACCGGAGTACATACTCACTAACGATGAGTTGTCGCACCTGGTAGATACCAACGATGAGTGGATAACTACCCGGACAGGTATTAAAGAGCGGAGAATATTAAAAGGCGAAGGTTTGGGCACATCAGACCTTGCTGTACCGGCTGCCTTAGACTTGTTAAAAAAACGGGGCGTCGGCGCTGACGAAATTGACCTGATCGTTTTTTGCACCACTACACCCGATATGCCTTTCCCGGCTACGGCTAACTTATTCGCGCATAAAATTGGAGCGGTAAACGCCTGGGGCTTTGATTTGCAGGCAGCCTGTTCGGGCTTTTTATTCGGCCTTTCAACCGGCGCGCAGTTTATTGAAACCGGTAAACACAAAAAAGTATTGGTTGTTGGCGCTGATAAAATGTCGTCGATAGTTGATTATCAGGACCGCGCAACCTGTATTATTTTTGGCGATGGCGCAGGATGTGCTTTGCTTGAACCTAATACTGAAGGCTACGGAATTCTTGATTCAATATCGAAAAGCGATGGTGCCGGCATTCCATTTTTACACATGAAGGCAGGCGGTTCAATGAAACCGGCAACTCACGAAACCATAGATGCCCGCGAGCATTACGCTTACCAGGAAGGTAAATCGGTATTTAAATTTGCCGTTACCAATATGGCCGATGTTGCTGCCGAGGTTATGGAACGCAACAACCTGCAGGCAGATGATATTGCATGGTTAGTGCCTCACCAGGCCAATAAACGCATTATTGATGCTACAGCGGCACGTACCGGTGTTAGCGAAGATAAGGTTATCGTAAACATTGAGCGGTATGGTAATACCACCAATGCTACTATCCCCCTGTGTTTATGGGAATGGGAAAGTAAATTTAAAAAGGGCGACAATTTAATATTGGCAGCATTTGGCGGCGGGTTTACCTGGGGGTCTATTTATTTGAAATGGGCCTATTAAAAATGTGCAAATGCGTGGATGTGCAGATATGCAAATGATTTTACGTGCCGGCAAACCAAATCTGAACATTATCAAATAATAGTTGTTTAATTACAATAAAAAATATTTAATTTAATAAAAACATCTGCACATTTGCATATCTGCACATTCGCATATTTGCACATCTGCACATTAACCAATAACTTAGATAAAAACTTTATCCAAAACCAATAACCCAACGTATGGATATTAAACAAATTCAGGATCTTATTCGCTTTGTCTCCAAATCAGGAGTTAATGAGGTTTCAATAGAACAGAAAGATTTTAAAATCACGATAAAAACCAACGAGGCCGTTGTACATACAGCCATGCCAGTTCAGCAACATATTGCTGTTGCAGCGCCGGTAGCAGCCCCTGTGGGAGCTATTGCCACGCCGGTTACAGCTGAACCTGCCGCTGCCGCTACAAATTATCTGACCATAAAATCACCTATGATAGGCACATTCTATCGTTCTTCAACACCCGATAAACCGCTTTATGTTAACGTAGGCGACGAGGTTAAACCCGGCACGGTAGTTTGTATAATTGAAGCCATGAAACTTTTCAATGAAATTGAATCAGAAGTTTCGGGCCGTATTGTGAAAATACTGGTTGATAACGCTTCGCCGGTTGAGTATGACCAGCCGTTGTTTTTGGTAGAACCTATTTAATTATATGATTACACCGATTTTTTGAGAGGATTACACTGATTTATCTGTGTAATCAAAATCTAATCAGTGAAATCAAAAAACTAAACGATGTTTAAAAAAATACTGATAGCTAACCGTGGTGAAATAGCCCTGCGAATTATTCGCACCTGTAAAGAAATGGGCATTAAAACAGTAGCGGTATATTCTACTGCCGATCGTGATAGCCTGCATGTGCGTTTTGCAGATGAGGCGGTTTGTATCGGCCCTCCCCCAAGTAAAGATTCTTATTTAAATATTCCTAATATCATATCAGCAGCCGAGCTGACCAATGCCGATGCTATACATCCCGGTTATGGCTTCTTATCTGAAAATGCTAAATTTTCGGGTATTTGCGCTGAATATGGTATCAAATTTATTGGCGCTACGGCAGCCCAGATCAATTCAATGGGTGATAAGGCTTCGGCCAAAGAAACCATGAAAAAGGCCGGCGTACCAATTGTGCCCGGTTCGGAAGGTTTGCTGCAAAGTGTAAAACAAGGCATTGATATTGCCAAAAAAATAGGCTACCCGGTTATACTAAAGGCTACTGCCGGCGGTGGCGGCAGGGGCATGCGTATTGTTTGGAAAGATGAAGAGTTTGAAAACGCATGGGATTCGGCGCGTGCCGAATCGGGCGCAGCCTTTGGCAATGATGGCATGTACCTGGAGAAATATGTTCAGGACCCGCGCCACATTGAAATACAGGTAGTGGGCGACCAATATGGCAAAGTTTGCCATTTGTCTGAACGCGATTGCTCTATACAGCGCCGTCACCAAAAATTAGTGGAAGAATCTCCTTCGCCATTTATGACAGAAAAACTGCGTAAAAAAATGGGCGAAGCTGCCATAAAAGGTGCAAAAGCTGTGAAATACGAAGGTGCCGGAACAGTGGAGTTTTTGGTTGATAAAGACCGCAACTTTTACTTTATGGAGATGAATACCCGCATACAGGTAGAGCATCCCGTAACCGAAGAAGTAATTAACTTCGACCTCATCAAAGAACAGATAAAAGTAGCGGCAGGCATACCTATCTCCGGTAAAAATTATGAACCCATGCTGCACGCAATAGAGTGCCGCATAAATGCCGAAGACCCTTTTAATAATTTCCGTCCGTCGCCGGGCACTATCACTAACTTCCACTCGCCGGGTGGCCATGGAGTACGTATAGATACCCATGTTTACGCCGGCTACACCATACCGCCTAACTATGATTCAATGATAGCCAAGGTGATATGTATGGCTCAGACCCGCGACGAAGCTTTAGCAACGATGGAACGCGCGCTAAGCGAATTTGTTATTGAAGGCGTAAAAACAACCATACCTTTCCATTTAAAATTGTTGCAGGACCCTAACTTCCGCGCAGGTAATTTTACCACCAAGTTTATGGAAACGTTTGACTACAGCGAATAACGGATATTAAAAAGCAAGCAACATTCCAGTAGTTAATTACCGGCATATTTTCAACAATGAGTGATAACAGGATAGTAAAAGCGATAAAGAATAAGGGTAAAAGCCTGGAGTCGGAGATGTCATTTTTTGGGCACCTGGAAGCCCTACGCTGGCATTTAATGCGATCGGCGCTTGCTGTTGTTGTATTTAGTGTTATCGCCTTTTGGAAATTCTCACTTATCTATAACGGCGTCATCATGGGGCCGTTCCACCCCAATACATTCTGGACTTTTAGGATGATGTGCCGAATAGGCGACTATTTTCACGCTGATGGCTTTTGTGTAACTAAAATAAATGCTACTTTAATAAGTACCGGGGTGGGCGATCAGTTTTTACTGCAGCTTAATTCATCAATAATGATAGGTATTATATGCGCTATCCCATACATTTTATGGGAGCTATGGCGTTTTATAAAACCGGCGTTGCATGAAAAAGAAATAAAAGCCGCAAGTGGTTTTGTTTTTTATGCCTCTGCATTATTTGTAGTAGGCATATTATTTGGTTATTATATCCTGGCTCCTGAATCTATTGCTTTTTTAGCTGATTACAGTGTTAGTCCTGATATCCATAATACATTTACTGTAGGTTCTTACCTTTCTATCCTTTCTACCGTAACCCTTATAACCGGCATCGTGTTTGAGCTGCCTATCTTTATTTATATCCTGGCAAGTATAGGCTTATTAACCGCAACGTTTATGCGTAAAACACGCCGTTATGCTATTGTGATAATTATGATAGTTGGCGCGATCATTTCTCCATCACCTGATATTTTAACAACTACCATTGCAACCGTTCCGCTGTTTATACTGTATGAGGTTGGTATTATGGTAGCTTCCGTTGTGGAAAAGAAACGTTTGAAAGCGCATGAAGACCTTATGGCTTCTTAAGTGCTAAGCGCGTTCAAATAATATCGAACATTCCAAATTCCTTCTCACAAAGTTTTTATCTTTGGCCCCATATTCCATATAAAAATTGGTTATGAAAAAGGGACTAAAAATTGCTATTGGCGCTGACCATGCTGGCTTTGATTATAAACAGGCATTGATAACAGCTGTATCGGCAACAAATGAGGTAAAAGACTTCGGCACCTATTCGGCAGCATCTGTTGACTATCCCGACTTTGCGCACCCCGTTGCCACAGCTGTTGAAAGCGGCGAATTTGATTTTGGCATACTAGTTTGCGGCAGTGCAAATGGCGTAGCCATCACCGCCAACAAGCATCAGGGCATACGCGCTGCTATTTGCTGGAACGAAGAACTTGCCGTATTGGCCCGCAGCCATAATAACGCCAATATTGTATGTATCCCCGCCCGTTTTATTACTGTTGAAGAGGCTGAAAAAATAGTCGCCACTTTTTTAACTACCGATTTTGAAGGTGGCCGCCACGCTAACCGGGTTAATAAAATGGCTTGTTGAGAGGGGTTAAAGGATAAAGCCGAAAGCTAAAA
>Ga0206890_1093_pt1 | contig 27038 bp, 13 predicted proteins | sample Alteio_BWOrgHeat_58_FD_152960 | JGI IMG/M metagenome (GOLD analysis project Ga0206890, IMG submission 152960) | Enriched cells from forest soil in Barre Woods Harvard Forest LTER site, Petersham, Massachusetts, United States - Alteio_BWOrgHeat_Nextera6 ... | reverse complement strand
TTCAATTGCAGTAGTGAAACAGCCTGTAGGTATGAACTATGGCCAGATTGGTATGTCCTACCAACTGTATAATGGTGTTTCAACCGCAGGTTCAGCCGTAACGGGTACGGGTTATCCATTTAATTTCGGCCTGGAGACAGTTGCGGGAACTTATACCGTCATAGCTACAAATCCATCTAATTCCTGTACTACAACCATGGCTGGGAGCGCTGCTGTGGTTGTTAACCCATTGCCGGCGGCTATTGCCGGTACGGCATCGGTATGCGCGGGGCTGACCACATCATTAAGTGATGGCACAACGGGGGGCACATGGAGCAGCAGTAGCACAGGGCTTGCCACTGTTGGTTCGTCATCGGGCATTGTCAGCGGCATCAACGCCGGGCTACCCACGATTACTTATACCTTGCCGACAGGCTGTACCACAATCCGCCAGGTAACGGTTAACCCGACGCCTGCGGCTCCCGGCGGTGCTTCGGCCAATGTATGTTCGGGGTCGACAGTTACCATGACCGATGCATCCAGCGGCGGGACATGGAGCAGCAGCAACACAGCTGCTGCCGTTATTGGTTCGGCCTCGGGCATAGTAACCGGCGGGCCGACATCGGGCGCGGTTACGATAACTTATACACTTCCCGCGGGCTGCACTTCTGCTTCTGCGATAACGATCAATGCATTACCTGCCGTTTATGCGGTAACGGGCGGTGGCAGTTATTGCGCCGGCGGGGCCGGCTCTCATATAGGCCTTGGCAGTTCCGCCACAGGGATCAGCTACCAGTTATACCTGGGTGGCACAACAGCGTCCGGGAGTGCTGTTCCCGGGACGGGATCCTCCCTGGATTTTGGGACGAGGACAACAGCGGGCGCCTATACGGTAGTTGCCACCAACAGCATTACCGGCTGCAGCAGCACTATGTCGGGCAGCGCAACAGTAGCTATCAATCCATTACCGGCAGTTTATGCGATATCAGGCGGGGGCAGCTATTGTGCCGGCTCGGCAGGTGTTGATGTGTCGCTGGGTTTCAGCGCCCCGGGCATCAGTTACCAGTTGTTTGACGCCTCCACTCCTATAGGCGGGGCGGTATCAGGCACAGGCGCATCCTATGATTTCGGGCTGCAAACCGCAGGCGGCGTTTATGGGGTCATTGCGACAAATTCCACGACCGGCTGTACCAGCGCGATGTCCGGCAGCGCGGTTGTTACGGTGCTTCCGTTGCCGACCGCTTATGCGGTAACGGGCGGGGGCAGTTATTGCCCCGGCGGTACGGGAGTACATATTTTGCTGTCCTCGTCGGCTTCCGGTATCAATTACCAGGTATTTAGCGGCGGGTCGTCAGCGAGCAGTGCAGTTGCGGGTACGGGAGGTTCCATAGACTTCGGGGCGTTTACGGCAACAGGCATTTATACAATAACAGGCACCAATGCAACCAGCGGTTGCAGCGGGCCCATGTCGGGCAGCGTTACGGTAACGACCAACCCGGTTCCTGTGACGACCTATAGTGTAACCGGCGGCGGCGGCTATTGCGCAGGTGCCTCATCGACGTCTCCTGTCGGTCTGAGCGGTTCTGTTTTGGGTACTTCTTACCAGTTATATGTGGGCGGGGTGCCAGCGGGTATACCGGTGCCCGGCACAGGGGGTATACTTAATTTCGGGATTCAATCCACAGCGGGCACGTATACCGTCGTTGCCACAACCGGGGCAGGCTGCACGGGTATTATGACCGGTTCTGCCGCCATAGCCGTCAATCCATTGCCGGCTGTATTTAGCATAACGGGAGGGGGCAGTTATTGCACAGGCAGCGCGGCGAGCGTGCATGTGGGCCTGAACGGATCGGCCACCGGGGTGAGCTACCAGATATATAACTCAGGTACAGCCGGGTCTGTTATTGCAGGCACAGGGAGTTCGCTTGATTTCGGAGCATTGCCCGCGGGGTCTTATACTATTAGAGCCACCAGCGGTGCGGGATGTGTGAATACCATGTCCGGCAGCGCTTTGGTAACTACCAATCCCTTGCCGGCTGCATTCACGGTTTCCATCACCCCGGGCAGCAACTATTGCGTAGGCAGCGCAGCCCCCCAGGTATTGCTGAGCGGTTCGGTTATTGGCGTTACTTATCAATTGGTTTTGAGCGGCGGGGTGGTTGGCGGACTGCCAGGAACCGGTGCAGCCCTTAATTTTGGAGCTCAACCGGCTTCAGGTAATTATACCGTTACGGCTACCACCACAGCCACCGGCTGCAGCAGCAATATGAGCGGCGGCGCTACAGTAATTGCCAATGTGCTTCCAACAGCTTATACAGTTACCGGGGGCGGCACCTATTGTGCAGGCGGGACGGGACTGCCGATCAGCCTGAGCAACTCAACAGGTGGCGTGAGTTACCAGTTATATATCGGGGGCATAGCCACGGGCGCAGCTGTTCCAGGCAGCGGATCGGGTATTTCTTTCCCTGCACAGACAGCGACAGGGTCTTATAGCGTCATAGCGACCAATGCGGCCACATCCTGTACCAATAATATGACAGGCAGCGTTGTTGTATCCACCACACCAGTACCTGTTGTATACAATGTAACCGGTGGCGGCGCCTATTGCACCGGCACAACGACAGGAGTTCATGTAGGACTCTCCGCATCAAATACTGGTTTTAACTACCAATTATTATTCGGGGGGACAACACCAGTAGGCTTACCAGTATCAGGTACCGGCAGCGCATTGGATTTTGGCGCACAAACGACCACAGGCGCTTATACCACAGTGGCAACGAATACCACTACACGTTGCACCAATAATATGTTTGGCGCTGCGGTAGTATCGACGGTATCTTATCCCACAGCTTATGCGGTATCAGCAAGCGGGAGCTACTGCTCGGGAGGCATTGGCCTGCCGGTAACGCTTGGTTCTTCGGACGCCGGCGTGAGCTACCAGTTGCTTCGCGGCGGTGTGGCTGTTGGCAGCCCGGTTTCGGGCACTGGCTCATTACTTAATTTTGGTAACCAGACGGTAGCCGGCAATTACACCATATTTGCGACAAATGCAGCCGGCTGCGGCAGCAATATGACCGGCATTGATGCAATCAGCATCAACCCGCTGCCCACAGTATATACAGTTACCGGCACCGGGACGGTTTATTGTGCCGGCGATACGGGAGTGCATATAGGGCTGAACAGCTCAGTGGCAGGCTTTTCTTACCAGTTATACAATGGTGGTGTAATAGACGGAGGCACATTGGCAGGCACGGGCAGCCCCCTTGATTTTGGCCGGCAGACGGCGGGAGTATATACGATAAGCGCACGCAACAACAGTACATCCTGCACCAATAATATGTCGGGCATGATTGTGGTAACGGCCAATCCCCTGCCTGCGCAGTATGCAGTCACGGGCGGCGGCAACTATTGTTCGGGCAGCACGGGTGTGGCCGTTGGGCTGGGCAATTCGGATGCAGGCATCAGCTACCAGCTATACCTCGGTTCATCGGCTACCGGGGCTGCTGTTGCAGGCACAGGCCTTCCACTCAATTTTGGGCTCCAGGCAGCAACGGGCACCTATACGGTAAAAGCTACCAATACCACAACCGGCTGCACCCAGATGATGACGGGCTCGGCAGCAGTAGGCATCAGCACGCTGCCCGCATTGCATAATGTGAGCGGTGGCGGTAACTATTGTATAGGAGGAGCAGGAGTGGATGTATATATAGACGGATCAAACACAGGCGTTTCTTACCAGTTATACAATGGAACAACACCGGTTGGGACAGTAATGTCGGGCACAGGCTCATCTGTTCACTTCGGGCTGCAAACGGCTGCGGGTGCCTATACTGTAGTGGCCTCCGGCGGCGCAGCGTGCACAGACAATATGACGGGCAGCGTTACGGTAGTCATTTCTCCCTTACCGGTAGTTTATACAGTTACCGGGGGCGGCAACTACTGCCCTTCGGGCGCCGGAGTTCATATCGGGTTAAGCGGATCAGATGCGGGAGTTCAATACCAATTATTAAACGGCACAGCAACAGTTGGCTCACCATTTACAGGTACAGGCACATCCGTAGATTTTGGATTACAAACAGGCACGGGGTCCTATACCGTCGTGGCTACCAATCCCACAACTACCTGTACCGATAATATGTCGGGCATTGCTACCATTGGGATTGCCCCATTGCCGACAGTCTATAGCGTTACCGGCGGCGGCAGCTATTGTGCAGGCGGGACGGGTGTGGCTATTGGAACAAATGGGTCTGCTGCCGGCACTGCATACCAACTTTACAAGGGCATTAGCCCGGCAGGTGCACCACTATCAGGCACCGGGTTCCCGATCAGCTTTGGATTGCAGACTGCAGCAGGGACCTATACAATCATAGCCACAAATACCACTACTAGCTGCAATAGTACAATGACCGGCAGTGCGGCCATCATCATTAATCCATTGCCTGACACCTTCTCGGTGACGGGCGGCGGGCAGTATTGTGCGGCGACGGGCGGTGTTGGCGTTGGCCTGCGTTCATCAGAGCCCGGCATCAGTTACCAGTTGTACCAGGGCGGGATAGCCGCGGGCGTCCCTGTAAGCGGCACCGGGGCTGCGATCAGCTTCGGCGCAGAAACGGGAGCAGGCGCTTATACGACAATTGCCACCAATACAGGTACTAGCTGTAGCAGTAATATGCCGGGCAGCGCTTCAGTAACCATTAATCCTTTACCAGTGGCTTATGCAGTCACCGGCGGAGGTAATTATTGTCCTGGTGGGGCGGGCCTGCACATTGGGTTGAGCACCTCGGCGGCAGGCATTACTTATGCGTTATACAATGGCCTGGTGCCGACTGGCATAGTGCAGCCCGGTACAGGTGCTGCCATAGATTTTGGGTTGATTACGACGCCCGGTACTTATTATGTAGGAGCCACCAATACAGCTACTTCATGCACAAATAATATGGCTGGCAGCGCAGTCATTGGCATCAGTACATTGCCGACAGCTTATACGGTATCCTCCAGCGCCGGGCAGTATTGTGCAGGCGGTGAGGGTGTCAATATATTACTCAGTGGTTCGGCTACCGGCACCACTTACCAGTTATATTCAGGTACGGCAGCCTCCGGCAGCCTGGTTGCCGGCACAGGTGCACCGCTCAACTTTGGTATGCATATGGCAGGTGTCTATACTGTTGTGGCCACTACTGTAGGTGCCGGATGTGTAAACAATATGATTGGCAGCGCTGCGGTGACTGTTAACCCGCTGCCCGCCGCCTATGCGGTTGCAGGCGGGGGTAACTACTGCCCCGGTGGCAGCGGAGTACATGTGGGTCTTGCGGGGACGGGCACAGGCATCAGTTACCAGCTTTATAATGGTATCTATACGGCTGGTGGCGCGGTAACAGGCACCGGTTCTGCGATAGACTTCGGGGCACAGACTGCCGCGGGAACTTATACGGTTGTGGCAACCAACACCCTTACCGGCTGCAGCAACAATATGACCGGCAGCGCCGCAGTAGGGATTAACCCGCTCCCGGCAGTAAATACAGTCACCGGCGGAGGGAATTACTGCGTATCCGGCAGCGGTTCGCCCGTCGGGTTGAGTGGTTCGGGCATAGGAGTTACTTACCAGTTATATTTTGACGGAGTAGCCATTGGCACCCCGGTAACAGGCACAGGCGCATTGCTGAGCTTTGGTTTGCAAACCGCTATAGGCACCTATACTGCAGTGGCTACTAACGTCGCGACCGGCTGCACCAGCAATATGGCGGGCAGTGCTGCAGTGAATACCAATTCGTTACCACCGGCCTATTCAATAAGCGGCGGGGGCAGCTATTGTGCCGGCGGGCCGGGCTTTGATATTGGCCTGGCAAATTCGACGCCCGGCGTTAATTATCAATTGTATAACGGGCTGGTGCCTTCCGGTATTTATTTACCAGGCACCGGGTTCCCGCTGGACTTCGGCATCCACGCGGCGGCAGGCAGCTATACGCTTGTGGGGACAAATATTACCACCGGTTGTACAAGTACTATGAGCGGGACAGCCACGATAATAGAGAACCCGTTACCGGCGGCTTATAGTGTCACCGGGGGCGGTAACTACTGTGCATCAGGCAGTGGTGTGCATATTGGTTTAACTAATTCACAGGGAAGTATCACTTACCAGTTATTTGACGGAGCCACACCATATGGGTTGCCGGTTCCGGGTACAGGCAGCAGCCTTGATTTTGGTTCACTGACAGCTGTGGGCACCTATTCGGTAGTGGCTACTAACCCGCTTACCGGCTGTGTGGCTAACATGACAGGTACAGCAATGGTAGCCATGGGCCTTCCCGTTGTTCCTTTGGTAACACTATCCGCCCCAGGTGCAGATACCCTATGTAATGGTACAACAGTTACGATAAGTACATCAGCGATTAACGGGGGAACCACGCCAACGTTCTCATGGACTGTAAATGGTGTTGCAGTAAGTGCAACAGGCGGTTCATTCACTTATGCCCCTGCAGTCGGGGATGTTGTGGGCGTGACTATGACGAGCAGCGCAGCATGTGCAGCTCCGGCAACTGCAACTTATTCTCTACCGCTGACGGTATTGCCACACGGCATGCCGTCCGTCCTTATATCTTCAAGCCTTGGGGAAACAGTATGCCAGGGCGCCCCGGTTACGTTTACGCAGGTTACCGCCTTTGGCGGAGGAGCCCCGTCCTTATCGTGGATGGTGAACGGAACCGCAGTTGGCAGTACCGGCAGCTTTACCTATACTCCTGCAAACGGAGACCTGGTCACTTGCGTGCTGACGAGCGATTATCGTTGCCGCCTGGCCACATCAGTATACAGCAATCCGCTTAACCTCATTGTTAATGAACCGGTGACACCCGCTGTTACTGTTGTTGCAAGCCCGGGCACGAGTTTGCCGCAGGGACAGGTATTATCGTTAATGGCAACAGTGACCAATGCGGTGATCGAACCATCGTTCCAGTGGTACATAAACGGGGAGCCGATACCGGGAGCTATAGGCACGGTATTTTCCACTACTACCTATTCAAACCTTGACTCGTTCAGCTGCATAGTTACCAGTGGCGGCGGTTGCTCAGGGCTTAAAGGGGCCAGCTCGGCAGTCATCCATATTGCCAATGAAGGCGTTAAGCAGGTTATATCATCGGGCAGCGATATCAGGATAGCGCCCAATCCGAACAATGGTATATTTACCATCAAGGGTACCATAGGCGCTACAGCTGACGAAGAGGTGTCGATAGAAATAACAGATATGCTTGGCCAGGTCATATATAAGGATAAGGTGATGGCCCACGGAGGGAACATAGACCAAACGATACAACTCAGTAATAAGCCCGCTAACGGGATGTATATACTGAGCATTCATTCCGAAAGCGCCAATGATGTATTCCATGTGGTGATCGAACAGTAAATATTGATCACTTAGAAATTGAAAAGCTGCCCTGGTGATCCGGGGCAGCTTTTTTGTAGCAAAAAGCGATAAATTCTGAGTGAGCAGTCGACCCATAAAAAATAATAAGATAAATTTGCCCCAAAGATCATTCCCAAAAACAAGCAGGTTGAATCATTCAGAGGATATAGATAAGCTTGGCGTATCTACCACAAACAGACAGATCATCAAGTTAGCGGCTCCTATTTCACTGGCATTGCTCATACCCCAGTTGAGTTTTTTTACAAATACCGTATTCCTTGGCCGGCTTGGGTTGCGAGAACTGGGCGTGAATGGAATAACGGGCGTCTTTTATCTGATCCTTTCCATGATAGGCTACGGGCTGAGCAGCGGCATACAGATACAGATGGCCCGTCGTGCAGGAGAAGAAGATAAAAAAGGCCTGGCGCAATTGCTCACTAATGGAGCTATGCTTTCGGTATTATTTTCCCTGGGGCTAATGATGCTTACTTTATGGTTTGTGCCTATACTATTTGGTTTCAGCCTGCACGATAATGACAATCTTTCACTGAGTGTGAATTATGTTTATATACGCGTGTGGGGATTGCCATTTTTAATGATTGCCCAATTATTCAATTCTTTTTTTATTTCGATAGACCGCTCCCGGATGCTGATATATGGTTCCATAGTAGCAACTGCGCTCAATATTCTTTTTGACTATCTGCTTATTTTCGGCAAGTTAGGGTTGCCTGCTATGGGCTTTAATGGAGCAGCTGTAGCATCTGTAATTGCTGAGGTATTTTATTGCCTCACCATGGTCGGAATGTTTTTCTATCACAAGCTATATAATACTTATCCTGTTTTCAATTTCATACATTTTGATTTTGAGTTGTCACAAAGAACACTAAAGGTCGCTTCACCGCTTATTGTTCAGTTCATGTTCAGTATAGGCGGGTGGCTGGTATTTTTCATTTTTATAGAGCATCTGGGCGCGCAGTCGCTGGCGGCATCGCAGGTGCTCCGCAATATATTTGGGATTGTAGGTGTAGGTACCTGGGCGCTTGCAACCGCCTGCAACACTATGGTTAGTAATCTGATAGGGCAGGGCAGGCAAAGGGAAGTGATGCGTATAATAGCGAAGATATGTAAGCTCAGCCTGCTGTATGCTGTTATAGTATGTGCGCTATTGCTGGCATTCTCACGGGAGTTCTTATCTATTTATTCGGACGACCTTGCGCTTATATCTTTCGCGTTACCGAGCTTGCGTGTAATAGTAATAGCCACTTTGATCATGTCGCTTTCTACTGTAGTATTTAATGGCGTAGTGGGCACAGGCAATACGCTGGTGAATCTTACCATGGAAATTACCTGTGTAGGCTCTTATCTTTTATATTGCTACTTTATCATCAGCCAGTGGCATAGCCCATTATACATTTGCTGGGGTTCTGAATTTATATACTGGACCACCCTGTTAACAGCCTCTGGCCTATACCTGAAAAGCGGAAGATGGAAAGGGAAGTCAATTTAGTTGATTGGTTGATTAATTGATAAGTTTTGGGGTTATGCGGGTGTAACTGCTGTTTGCTCCATAATATCCTCCATACTGATACCGTTATGGCTTTCTTCATAGATACATTCGCCACTTTTGATGAGCAGCACCTGTGGTGATTCGTGGTGCACCTGGAAATCTTCAACTATTTTATTGGACACAGGCCGATAACGAATGAGGTCTAAATAATAAAACAAAACATTACCCGTTGGAGTTTCCCGCTCCAGCCTGTTTTTTGCCATGCTGCTAATGGAGCAACGGGTGCTATGTTTAAAAATAACTACCGGCTGCTGTTTGCTTTGCTCTTTTATCTCGTCCAACTGCTCCTCGTGTGTAAGCGCTATCCAATTCATCGCGCAAAAGTAAAGCAAAATTTGACTTGGATTGTCTCGGGATTGTCGGGATTTGTTCCCCATAATGGGTACAAATACGGCATTTATTATGGATAGACACTCATGCCCCGCAAAGGAACCATAAATCAATCTTTTCTATTTAATCATATACTAGCACCTGGGTGATTATACTGAAAATCCCCCACTTATCCCCTCATCCCTGATACTCTTGAACAGTTCCCAAATGAAAATGCTACCACCATTTATTACTTTGCAGCCTGAATGTTTAGTTATGAAGAAGTCTTTTCCTGCATTATTTCTATTGTTTGCCCTACATCAGCTATGCTTTGCACAACACTACAATGTGGCCCAATTGTATGATCCGGGAAGCGCAATGCAGGACCATCCTCTTGATTTCAGACGCATGCGCCTGGCGGTGGAGTTTGTACCGGAGCAGGGGTTAGTGAAGGGTAACATCACGCATTATTTTAGCCCCATTCGTGAGCAGGTGGATTCTTTCTTTCTCAATGGGCCAGGTATCACTGTGAAGGCAGCAACCCTTAACGGTAAGCCTGTAAAATATACCATTACTGATGATGGAATCAATTTTTTCCCGGAGGCTGCATTACATTACGGCGAGGCCGACAGCCTGAACATCGTGTATGAAGCCTATCCACGCAAGGGCATTTATTTTATTGGGTGGAACGACGCGAGCAATCTGTCGCGGAAGCAAATATGGACGCAGGGTGAAGGGACAGACAACCGCTACTGGTTTCCTTGCTATGACTGGGCCAATGATAAACTGATCACCGAGACGATCGTAAAATTCAAAAAAGGCTACAAAGTGCTTTCCAACGGAGTAAAAGTGGAGGAAAAAGACCTCGGTGATGGGAATGTGCTATGGCACTATAAAATGTCGAAGCCCATTGCCTCTTACCTGGTGATGTTGGGAATCGGTGACTATGAGATTAAGGAAACCCGGTCGGCTTCTGGTGTGCCGCTGCGGCAGTGGTACTATCCCGAATGGAAAGACAGGTATGATTATACCTATAAATACAATGAAAAAGTGTTCAACTTCATGGAGTCTGAAATAGGAGTGCCGTATGGCTGGGAGTCTTATTCCCAGATACCCGTGCAGGACTTTATGTATGGCGCTATGGAAAACACCACGGCTACCTTGTTTGGCGATTTCTTCGAAGTCGATGCCCGCAGCTATAACGACCGTAACTATGTGTCTGTAAATGCCCACGAGCTGGCGCACCAATGGTTTGGCGACCTTGTAACCGGTCGTGCCCCTAACTGTATGTGGCTGCAGGAGAGCTTTGCGACGCACTACAATCTTATGGCGGAGCGGGAGTGTTTTGGCCAGGACCATTTTGACTGGGCGCGGCGGCAGGCATACCTCTCTGCCATTAATACTACCGATAAAAAACCGATTGCCAACAGCCAGACGCCCTCATCCATTTTGTACCAAAAGGGATCCGTGGTATTGGAAATGCTGAAATCGCTCACAGGGCGCGGAGGATTCAACCGGTCAGTGAAACGCTACCTGCTGGCCCATAAGTATGAGAACGTAGATGGCAATGAATTGCTGAATGCATTCCAGGACGAACTCGGTATGCCCCTGCAATGGTTCTGGGACGAATGGATATTCCGTGGCGGTGAGCCGTCGTATAAAGTAAGCTACGAAGACATTACATCTGGCAATGACAGGCATACGCAATTTATAGTGGAGCAAACCCAACCCGTAAATGAAGTAATGGGATTGTTTAAGATGCCCATCAATTTTGAGGTCCACTATTCAGATGGTACTTTGGACAAAAAAACGGAATGGATAGAAAAGCAAACACAGGTGGTGCAAGTGCCCAATAAACACAAGGCAGACATCTCATATGTGCTATTCGATCCTAACAGCCTGGTGCTCAAAACCGTGGCATTTGATAAACCGTTTGAGATGCTGAAGGCTCAGGCCCTTCATGCCTCTTATATGCTGGACAGGTATGATGCGGTTTGTGCCATGCGCAGTATAGCGCCCGAAAAGAAGAGGGACTTGCTGAAGAAGGTATATAAGGCAAACAGTTTTTACGCCATAAAAACGGAGATTGTTTCACAGCTATTGGATGATAAAGGCAGCGAGGATATAATAAGGATGGCCCTCCATGATAAAGATGTGCAGGTAAGAAAGGGGGTTATCACGAGCACAAAAAAAATAGCGCTCTCGCTGATGGCCGATTATGAACCTTTGCTCCGCGACTCATCATATGTAACCATAGTTACCGCACTGGAAAAATTGTGCTTTAGTTTTCCTGCCAACACCCAAAAGTACCTGGTGGAGACGCGGGGTATTGAAGGTACGAATGGCAGCAATGTGCTGGTAAAATGGCTGGAGATCGCCATCAATGACAAGGCAGACATGGCCCAGGTAAGCCAACTGGTAGATCTCACTTCCGAATCCTACGAATTTTTGACCCGCACCAATGCTATGGCAGCCTTGAAACGGCTGAATTATTTTGACGACCGGGTACTAGCCAACTGCATCAGTGCCGCGCTCAGGCCCAATGGCAGGCTATCCGGCCCGGCATCAGAGACCATAAAATACTTCTACGCACAAGACAAGTACAAGAAAGCTATAAGCGATGGAATAAGTGCAAGCAATCTAAACGTAAAAGATAAAGAGACGCTTAATAAAATTATTGAATGAGCACGGAGTTCTTATTAAATCAGTTAAATAAGCCGTATGCTCACAAATTTATCCATTTTCAAGTACGACAAAATTCACCGATCAAACCCAATCATTCACCGAAAACATAACGCTTACTTTCCCGCGTCAATTACCTTTGTTACGACGAGTTGACGTTGTAAACAAAAGTATTCAGGATGCTGATTCAAGATAAAAAAATCGCCATTGTGGGTGGCGGGCCCGGCGGGTTAACGCTTGCAAGATTGTTGCAACAGAATGGCGCAAAGGTGAGGGTTTATGAAAGAGACCTTAACAGAGAGGTAAGGGTGCAGGGCGCTACGCTTGACCTGCACACAGAATCTGGTTTGAAAGCCCTCCAGGAGGCTGGCCTGATGGATGCATTCAAAAAAAATTACCGGCCGGGCGCGGAAAAAATGCGCATTACGGATCATAACGCAACTATTTTTTATGATGAACATGCCGAAAATACCGAGCACCTTTTTGGCGGCGTATTTAGCCGGCCGGAAATTGACCGCGGGCCGCTGAGGGATATTTTATTGGACTCCCTGGAGCCCAATACCGTCGTCTGGGACAGTCAGTTTGTGACCATGACAGAAGTAAATGGTGGGTGGAGGCTGGCGTTTAGAAATGGCACGTCGGCAATAGCTGATATTGTTATAGGGGCTGATGGTGCTAATTCTAAAGTCCGTCCTTTCGTTACACCCATTCGACCGTTTTATACTGGTGTGACCGCTTTGGAAGGAAGCGTATATGATTCTGAAAAGACGGTGCCTAACATTCATGAATTGCTCAGGGGCGGAAAAATATTTGCTTTTGCCGACAGCAAAAACCTGATTGTAAGCTCGAAGGGTGATGGCAGCATAGCTTTTTATACCAGTTGCAAAAAAGATGAAAACTGGGTAACCGATTCCGGGATAGATTTTTCAGATAAGATGCAGGTTACTGAGTGGTTCAAACGGGAATATCCAGGATGGGACAGTATCTGGCTCGAATTATTTATTAATGCCCATGTGCCGTATACCCCAAGGCCAATCTATTGCATGCCCTTAGACCAGGCATGGGATGCTTTGCCGAATGTCACTATGTTAGGTGATGCGGCGCACCTGATGCCGCCGTATGCCGGAGAGGGAGTGAATATGGCGATGCTTGATGCACTTGAGCTCAGCGAATGTCTCTTCAATGCGGAATTTACAGACGTACACTCGGCCATTGGCGCTTATGAACTACACATGCGGAAGAGGGCATCGGAAGCGGCATTGATGTCGTTAGAAAATAGTGAATGGATGCATGCTGATGGAGCATTGGTTAATATGCTGGCCATGTTTGGGCAATAGAGGCCTCACCCCGGCCCTCTCCAAAGGAAAGGGAGATGTTGTAGATATAGGAGACTATGCATTTCACCAGGTTGGTTCCTGAGCAGCGATATCGTTTGGAGAATAAGACATTTCCACTACTTTTATAAAATGAAACTACGCCTTATTACTATTCTTGCATTAATGTGGGCCGGCACCTCTATTGCGCAGGATTCACTAATGTTCCGGAAAATATCGGATGAGATCATGTTGCGCGGCACTTGTTATGACAACCTCCGGGTGTTGTGCAAAACAGTGGGCAACCGGATCAGCGGGTCGCCGCAGGCGGCTAAAGCTGTGACATGGGGGCAGCATACCATGAGGGCTACCGGGGCGGATAATGTGTATCTGCAACCTGCCGACGTACCGTACTGGTACAGAGGCAAGGAACAATTGCAACTGAAGATAGGAAAAAAGTATAAACAGGTTCCTGCTCTCTCTCTTGGTAACAGCCAGGGCACTAATGGCAAAACGCTCAAGGCCCCGATAATTATGGTACATAACTTTGACGAGTTCAAAGCATTGCCGGAAAGCGCGGTGAAGGGTAAGATCGTATTCTTTGACTACCGGTTCCGGCAGGATATTATTTTCACTTTTGAGGCTTATGGCGATGCCGTAAAGTATCGTGCGAACGGAGCCAGTGTAGCCGTTGAGAAGGGCGCTGTAGGTGTGATCATACGGTCCATGTCCACGGGCAAGGATGACTTTCCGCACACCGGGGGAATGCACTATAAAGACTCCTCAAAAAAAATACCTGAAATGGCTATTGGCAATGCCACTGCCGACCTGCTGGAAAAAGAGTGTGCCCATAGCATAGTAATGGCTAAAATGAGATCTGAATGCCACATGATGCCAGATGCGGTGCACTCCTATAACGTGATCGGTGAAATAAAGGGTACAGAAACCCCTGAACGTATTATAACCATAGGTGGCCACTTAGACTCGTGGGATGTGGGTGAAGGGGCTACTGATGATGGCGCAGGCTGCGTACAGTCGATGGAGGTGATCCGGGCTTTCAAAGCGCTGGGCCTGCGGCCGAAATGTACCATTCGCGCGGTATTATTTATGAATGAGGAAAACGGGGACAAGGGCGGGGAAGCTTATGCGGACTCCGCCAAATCGAAACACGAGGATCACGTACTTGCCATTGAGACTGATGCAGGCGGGTTTTCGCCAAGGGGCATTGGATTGGAAATGAATGAAGACCGAAAACGGCAGATCACCGGGTACAAAGACCTTTTCCTGCCTTATGGCGTATATGACTTTTCGCGTGAGGAAGGCGGAACGGATATTGACCCGATACACAAAATGCTTAAAGTGCCCGCGGCTGGCCTTATGCCGGATTGCCAGCGCTATTTTGATGTGCATCACACCGATAATGATGTGTTTGAAAATGTTAACCACCGGGAGCTAAAGCTGGGCGCTGTGGTGTTAGCTCAGCTGATCTATGTGGTGAGCGAGCATGGGCTCTATTAATTGTCAATGGTTAATGGTCAATTGTCAATGGCCCCGGTTTCCAATTTTTCAATTAACCATTATTATGCCAACCATACTACACAAATTGCTTAAACGACCTTCTGCCGTCATCTCTTTGTGTATTATAGCTATTACCTGTTTAATCGCCGTCTTCGCGTATCTGCTGGCGCCTGACAACACTCCGTCGGCAAACAGGATGATCATAGAACTTGGTGCGAAACAACCGGGCTTTACCAAACAACTGCTTTTTATTCCCGGAACAAACAACAGGGTGCAAAAAAGTTTGTTGGGCTGGTTCAACGGCGTGGAGTCACCTTATGAAGCTTCTCCGATCAATGGTTATCGTTTTGAAGGAGATAAACTGATCATTCGCCATTATATAGATGACGGACTTGAAGATACTATTGGCTACTCCTCGTCATTACTTGTTCCGGCAGATCAGCTTCACAGCTCCGTAGCAGAGCGGCAGGCATATATTCAGAAGCATAACATTGTGACCAGCACCTTTTATCTTGGCACCGACAGGAACGGGCGCGATATACTATCCAGGCTGCTGGTGGGCTCCAGGGTTACATTAGCGGTAGGGTTGGTTGCGGTGCTGTTATCACTTACTATTGGCATTTTCCTGGGGGCTGTCGCCGGTTATTATGGAGGTGTTATTGATAATGTAGTGATGTGGCTGATCAATATACTATATGCCATACCAACCCTGCTGCTTGTATTTGCGATAACGCTCACTATCGGCAAGGGGTTTTGGGAGATATTCATTGCTATAGGCCTCAGCATGTGGGTGGGGGCGGCGCGCCTCATCAGGGGCCAGGTGCTGGCACTGCGCGAGATGGAATATATCGCCGCCGCAAAGGTTCTCGGGCTTGGTGATATGCGCATTATCTTCAGGCACATATTACCAAATATAGCCGGGCCCATCATGGTCATAGCCGCCGGCAACTTTGCCGCAGCCATACTTGTCGAGGCCGGGCTTAGCTTCCTGGGGTTTGGCGTGCAGCCGCCGCACCCGTCATGGGGGCTCATGATCAAAGAACATTATAATTTCCTGCTTACCAACAGGCCGTTGCTGGCGCTCATACCCGGTTTTGCCATTATGCTGCTGGTATATGCATTTAATATCCTGGGGAATACATTGAGAGATGTGCTCGATGTAAGAGAATAGCTTTGTACATTTCATATATTTATATATTATATTTATAATGTGGTTTGATCCCCCACTTTCGCCTATATTTTTGCAGAGTGAAACTTTTTCCCCCGAACCTGCGCATGATACACCTACCAGACAAAACCTGACTTTTTGGAGCTGTACGGGCGAAAAATGTGGGGTGGTTTTTGTTATTTTGCTCATTTTGATGGCACTATGATTTAGATTTAATATTATTTATGTTTTTTTTGCCTTTGCCTACATGACTTGTCATTGACTTTGAGGTTGACCTTTTTGCCATTGCCGGTTGACTATTTTGAGGTAAAACATGACTTTTTACAATGGTTAATGGTTAATTGTCAATTGTTAATACTCACTGCCAAGTAAGCCTGAGTCGAAAGTTGACACCCTAACTTTTCCGAGCTCCGATAGCTATCGGAGTAAAAGTGAAACTATTATCACGGACCTACCCACGATAGCATTATGATAAAATTGACCCCTCCTTCGCGAAAAAGCTTCGGCGGGCGAGGACCCTCCTTCGCCAAAAAAGGCTACGGCGGGCGAGGAAAAACATGACATTTCCTTACAATTCATAACATTGAAAGCAAAAAAACAAATGACATTTAACCCCGATAGCCATCGGGGGATAATTCGACAATATGATAATTTGTTAATTTTATCCCAGAGGGATCCGTTTGGATTTAGCATGGGTATCTTAGGTTTTTTTAGTTCAAATGTAAATGTCGGTGTTTCTAATTTTATTTACCGATTGCTACGGGTAGTAAAATCTTTTTTTCGCCGGAAATGCGCTGTGGGAGCGGGTTTAAAAAAATGATTCTGCGGAAATTTTGTGTGAATTAATTATTGTTTTTGGCGAAATATTTGGGGATGGCGGGTTCGTAATTCGGAGATTTATACCAGTTAGACGTTAAGAACACATCTTACGCATCTAAACCGTTGAAACGGTTATACATGTTGTTTATGTTTTCTCACCCACGGTTGAAACCGTGGGCTATGTGTGATTTTAAAGTCCAATTGGTATTACTTCCATTACGACGGAATCACCGCGTGCCGCCTTAGCTTTAGCGGTGGCGCAGAGATTGCCGCCGAACTGTTGCATTTTTATTTTTATCTATAATACGGACAACAATGGGGATTTCACTTACCTTTTTTTAGTTGTAAAATGTTTTTGGCATTTAATGACGTAACTACTTTTTTGCCGGTTCTCAATTCTAATTCCTGCCTTGCCACTTTGGCTACGTTGCCTCCTTGTTTAGCTACTTTTTTACTTTCATCGAAGGTTTCGGGGTTTACCACCTGCGAAATGTCGCGGGCTGAGGCCTCTGCAAGCATATTCAATATCAATTCCGTATTGGTCATATTATCGCGCAGGTTTTCCTTTTTTAAACCTTTAAGCGTTTTGTATTCTTTGGTAGTTTTATCGGCCCATGCCTGAGTTATTATGTCGGTAAGGGTTGCGAATTGCACTCCTTCTTTTAACCCTCTCTTTTTCCACTCGTCCGTTAGCTCTTTACGTATTTCGATACTTTTAAGGCGTTGGTTAATCCAGTTTTCTGAATAGCCCAATTGCAGGTATTGTTCTAAAGCCCTATCAATAGTAAGTTCGGGATCCTGCATTTCGTCCAGCCTTTCTGCGGCTATTTTTGCCAGCCAAAGTTTGAAAGGCTCCGCCTTGGGCGATGGTATAGATTGTATGAGCCGGAATAGTTGTTCGGTATCGGCTACATCTGTTTTATAAAACTTTCCATCGGCGGACTGCATTTTCAGTTGACTACAATTTGTAGTCAACTGGCTTCCTTCCTTTTTAAGCCGGTTTTTGAGTACGCTCCAATATTTACGCGCGTTTGGGCTTGCAGTAAGCGCTTCAATCGTATCAACAATTGAAAAATACCATTTCTCCTGCTCCCCATCCCAGACGGTTCTTACTTTTTTATCTTCAAATATTTTTATTGCGTCTTTTTTTTCCATTGTGGTGTTTGTTTCTAAAATGGCGTTTCAACTTGGTAACAGACAACATTACGGGATTATTTTCAGTTGTCCGATTTTTTCGGACAACTCACTCCGTTCTTTTTGAGTTTGGTTTTCGGGGCGCTCCACTGTGGTGGCGGGTTTCAAAAAATGATGCTGCGGAAAATCTGTGTGAATTAATTATTGTTTTTGGCGAAATATTTGGGGATGGGCGAGTTCGTAAATCTGAGATTTACTTCCAGTGCGACGGAATCGGAGATTGCCGCCGAACGATTGCGTTTTTATTTTTTGCAAACCACTACGGACAACGTGGGGAAAATTGAGTGTCTTAGCCAGCAATTCTCGCTTGTGTTTTTCGCAAGTGGAAAACACTTGCCGATGCCTGGCACAAGTGGAAAACACTTGCTCCAATCCGGGAATGCCTTGTGGGAGCGGGGTTCAAAAATGATTCTGCGGAAAAATGTGCGATTTAAATTAACCGCGAAGACGGAGAGACGCAAAGAACAGCCTGGTAGTTGGGAGCCTTGAATGGACGGATTCGTAAATCAGAGATTTACTGCCACTGCGACGGAATCGGAGATTGCCGCCGAACGATTGCGTTTTTATTTTTTGCAAACACTACGGACAACGTGGGGAAAATTGAGTGTCTTAGCCAGCAATTCTCGCTTGTGTTTTTCGCAAGTGGAAAACACTTGCCGATGCCTGGCACAAGTGGAAAACACTTGCGCCAATCCGGGGGGAGTATCTTCAAAGATAATCTTCCACTTTTGTGTGGTTATTCCCGATTTGCCGCTGCTTGCATGCATCGGGGTTTTTGCCTTTTATAGGTCACTTCCAAATAGCCAGTGCTCATTTTCTGCCATCAAGCAACTTTAACTTTACTTAATATGGCTTTCTTTAGCTGCTCCACATCTTTATAAAAATCATCCGGTACCGGGTACTTATCATTATAACGTGATGCAGAGTATATACTACCGCCATTAAATACTAAGTCGCGAATTGCATAGACTAAATCCTGATGTTTCAATAATTTTTGTTTCAAATCACGTTTGGTATAAAATTCTGCCAATACTTCAATTCTCGATATGTAAATATCTATTTGTTTTTTATCATTTTCTGATAATAATTTATCTCTTTCAACATAATATTGGCCTAAACTTGTTCTGCCCTCACGATAATCTGAAATAGAAAAAAAACATAGCTGGTGCAGTATGCTGTAATATCTACGAAGTAATTCAATTACCTCAAAAAGCTCTTCCAATTTATTGACAAGAATTTGCTTCCTACTGTTTGCATTTGAGTAATAGATTGCAACGATTGCAACTAAAATTGGGCCAAAGAGAGTTAAGATTTTTATTAGCGTTTGCATACACATATTAATTGCCCTCCACTATTTTTATTTCTTCTTCTGTTAAACCGTATAGTTGATAAACGAGCTGGTCTATTTCTTTTTCATCTATTTTCTTTTCGAGTAAGAAATTTACATTTTTTTCTATGCCGGAAGTAATCGCATTTGAAATATTGGGAATGGCAAATTCTAAAATATCCCTAATCATAATTTGCGGGAAAGTATCTTCATCATTTATCTGAAATTTTTTGCGAAAGTACCATCCAATAAATTTTGAATTGATTATACCTAAAAGGGCTTTATAAGAAATTATAGCTTTATCTGGTTTCAATTTCAATACAAAAAGTAAAGTATTGCAATAGGAGGTACGTGGGATATAAGTAGCTATTAAGGTTTTGCCAGTTATTTTACGAATAAGAATCTTCTCGTTTACAAAATTTTCCGGGTCGCGAGGGGCTGCAAGCCATGGACCATAAGTTATCCAATTATTATTTTGCCAAAGTAATTCATAACGGCCTATATGTTTACCGTCAAAAAAAGGCAGCCATTTTGGATCTTTTTGAACAGTAGATGTATATGGTTTTAGGGTTCTAATTTGTTCTGTTTGCAGAGGGTTTCCTTTACCAACTTCATAAGCCTTTATTCCAGAATGCATTTCAGAAAATTCATGCAAAGTAGGGAACAATTTATCAACTTTATGAATAATAGATAGTTCGAACGGATTGCCTTGAACATTAAATGATTTTTGCCGATGCCAAGCCGTGGTCAACGCTTTGAATGCTCGTTGTGGAGCATCTAAAGAGGTTACTTTATCTTTCTTATTAAATACATTTATTCTTACTTCATTTTCATTAACTTCATTTATAGAAAGATTTTTGTGAGCAAAAAATAAAATTGTGTCAACAACTGCCTCATTGAATATTTTCGAAGGAATAACGTCAATTTCAAGAATAGTAGTTTGCTTTAATAAAAATGCCCGTAAAGCATTTGTAAACCCAAGATTTAAAAGCGTATCTGGTATTATATATCCAAAACTACCTGAAAATTTAAGTAGTGTTATTGCTTTTTCTACAAACAATGTATAGCTTTCACCCCTCCAATTAAAAACCTGATAAGTCGTTTCATAAGTGGCACCGTATTTTTTATTGAAATTCACTCCATAAGGAGGGTTACCAATCACAACATCAAACCCCATAAAATTCCCGTCATTGTCCAGCACTTCAGGAAATTCAAAACGCCATTCAAAAGCATTTTCGTAAATTTTATTGCTTTTTATATCGCTTATTTGTATTTCCAGTTTGTTTATTTCTGTTTCTAATTTTTCCTGCCTTTGCTTACGGGCTTTTGTTTCTGCCTTTGTTTCATCAAATAGCTGTTTCTGGCTGAGTAAATTAAACAGTTCACCGGCCAGTTTATTTTTGCGTTCCAGCTTTGGGTCGTTAATACCAATCTCCGTTCTAAAGTTCGTTTTTATGGTTTCTATCAGTTCTTCCATAGCCCGTTTTTCTTCCTTGCTTTCTGCGTTGCGGTAGGTTTGCACGGCTATGCGGTAGCTATCTATGGTCCACTTACTTTTTTTAAGGGCTTTGCTTAGGTCTGCGTTAAGTGCAAAGCGGCTGATGAGGGAGTTGCCACATTTTATGTTGATGTCAATATTTGGCAGGGTTTCCAGTTCGGTGAAATTGCTGCCCGCTGTGTAGTAGGCATTCTTCAATAATTCTATCCAAAGGCGCAGGCGGCATATTTTTACAGAGTTGGGGTTGATGTCCACGCCAAACAGGCAATTCTCAATAATGGTTTCCTTCTCGTGAAAAAGCGCTTCCTGTATGCGCTGGCTTTCCGGGCTTTTCGGTTTATAATCGAGCAGCTTGCCCTCTTCATCGGTTACTATGAGTGCATCGTTGACTACTTCTACATTGTAGTCGCGTAAAGTTGCTCCCTTCCTGTCGAGCAATATTTTCAACTCGCTTTTTATAGCTATTAATTCATTGAGCGCTGAAACGAGGAAGTGGCCGGAGCCAACGGCAGGGTCGCAAATCTTCAGGCTGTTAATAATACTGTTCGCTTCTTTTTTATCCTGTATCTTATCATATAGCTGCTCTATGGTCTCACATGCCCAACCTTTAGCCTCAGTGAATTTTTGCAGCACTGCACGGCGAATGGTTTCGCGACACATATACATAGTGACGAAGCCGGGCGTGAAGAAGGAACCATCTTTATAACCGTTGATCTTTTCAAATATCAGCCCCAGCACTGAGGCATTGACAAGGTTCTTATTTTCTTCCTGTATCTCCTCACCGCCATCGCTGCTGAAATCGTAGGCATCAAGGAAATCAAAGAGATATTGCAGTGTGTGCAACTTGCCGGTTCTGCGCTTGCCTTGATTGTCTTTAAGCACTGTGCCCCCGAAAACTGGTAATTCCAGCCTATTGTCAAGCGCACCTATTTCTATTGCCTGCCTTTCGAGGCTTGTACGGTCGAACAATGAGCTATTGAGGTAGGGTATCTTGCTAAATTTAACTTTCAGGTGTTCATGCCTTCTGCCACTTTTTTCTGCGAGCACCTGGAAAAACAGGTTATTCAATTCGTCATAATCAAAGACAACTTTAGTATTGAGAAAGAGATAGTCTTTATCGCCTTTGTGGTACGTAACCAACTGGCCTTCGAGCAGCTTAATAAACAATATCCTGTTTATCCACGTAATACAAAGTTCAAGGGCGACATTAAACAACTGGTCTTTCCGGGTATTGCCATAAGTGGATGGAGCGGCGATATTGCGCAGGCTGTCTTTATCCTCCAGCTTCATAATAACGCTTTCGAGCAACGAGGCGGCATCCGGTTTTTCTTTGCGCTGAATCAGTTTTTTGCTTCCGTCCTTAACTTCTTCCAACCCGATGATATACAGCAGCTCTGCATAAAACTTTGTATCCAGCGAATTGCTGTCGTTTGCAAAGGGCTGCTTTAATAAATGCGCCGGCGAAAGCAGTTTGTATAAGGCAATCAGCTTATTATCATCTTCCTTATTATCGTTTCGTATTGTTGCTTCATAAGCTCTGAAATCGAAACAGGTACATGGGATTGGTTCGGTTAGCTCGTCAAGAAAGGGTTTGGCAATGCTGTCAAAAAAGAATTTGGTGTCCTTGCCGCTATGTTTATAATTTTCGTATTCTTTTTTGAGACGGCTGCGATAAATATTTTCTTCAAACCATTTTTCATCAAAAATGTACCATTCCCAAATATTGGTAATGATGAGGTGTTTTATTTCAGTTTGGACGGCATCAATGCGCTCCCGCAGATAATATAAGATCAGCTCGTGCATCGCCTTTTTGTTAGGCTTTGCCGCGGTTATCATTTCAGATTGGTTGGAAGGGCTTTTTACTTCTATAATAACGCCTGCCGAATCTTTTGTGGTTTTGCCGTTATGGATAACGAAGTCTGCACGGCCTTTTGTATTTATTTCGTACGTGTCTTTGTACCAGGTATCTTTCAGGAAGTCTGCAACCGGGTATTTATGGTGTTCTTCGCTTTCTGCGCTGTCAATTTTAGATAAAAGCGTTTTGAGGTTTGTTTTGAATGTTTCAATATCATTACGGCTTACCTTTTCCCTGAGGTATGCTTTATTAAGCGATTTGTTGGGTTGCTGAATTTCTAATTTCATGCGGGTTGTGAAAATACGTAATTAGCGGTAAATATAGTATGTGGTGTTTGGTAGCGCCCGCGATGGGGAGCTGTGCGGTGTAGGGGTGCAGGTAACTACAACGCGTTTACCCCTATGGGGTAATCACGTGTGGCTTAAATGTGTAGCGTGGGTGGCACCCGCGATGGGGTGCGTGTAGCGTGGTGGGGTGATTCGGTGCTATAAATATGGCACCACCTGTCGGGGTGCTTTATAATGTGCAGGCTTAATAGTAATCGGCACCTGAATGGTGCTAATCCCGAAGAAAAATCGGGACAGGCTGCCACTGATGCCTAATAGTAGTTATAAAGCCGGGGCAACCCCAATCCCTGGTAATCAATAGCTATAATTATCGCTGTTGTAAGGATTGTTTGCCTTGCGGAAATCGCCTCGCTTCCAGGCTTCAAAAAACTCGCCCCAGGCGAGGGGGTTAAAGATATTCATGGGCTGCTGCTGGCCATAATAAACCGCTTCTCTTGCCTGCTGCTGCTGTAGTCGCGCCTGCGATTCACGGCCATCACGGGGCAGTGTATAGGCCAGTGCCCGAAGCACATAAGCATTCGTATTCCTGCGGGCAAGCTCATACTGGTCGCTGGGCACACGCCAGTGAGTAAATGCATAGTCAAACGCTTCTTTTGACGGCAGCGGGCGAATAATGGTTTCCGGCAGGTAAAAAGTATCCTGCACCATCAATTGTATCAATGAAAAATAAAGCCCTTTGAGGTCTTTTGATACTACAAATTCCTTAGACCTGAAGCCGAGGCAGGTAAATTCAAGCGTATCACCCTTAGTGCATACTATGGAGAAAACCCCGGTATATTCTGAGTTTACGCCGCGATTCTTATTTTTTACCAATACGGTTACATCGGGTACGGCCCTCAGGCTATCGGCAGTCATTGTAACCCCATCTATCTGTATCACATTATCAAAACTGTTTTGTGCCGATGTCCGGTAACCCGTAAACATCCCGATAGCTATCGGAAGGAAAAAGTATAGAAGACAATATGGCAAAAACTTTAAACTCATTTCTTAAACAAAGTTAAGGGCTTTTTTGATTGGGCAAGTGAGCGCAGGAAAAACACCCAAAAGTTAGCATGTATTTAGCATATCCAGCCTAAAAGCATGCCGGACAAACAATTTAATTTTATCATTTTATAATGCTTCATTTCGCCAAAAGTAGTTGTGTTTAATGTACTTTTGCAAGGTGCTTTACGCACTTTAACAAAGGTTTATATGATAACAAAAGAAGCGGTAATAGAGGCTTTGAGCCAGGTACAGGAACCCGACCTGGGCAAAGACCTGGTGACACTGAACATGATCAGTGATATTAAGATAGACGGCAAAAATGTTTCTTTCACCGTGATGCTGACGACGCCCGCATGCCCCCTGAAAGAAATGATTGAAAAAGCATGTGTTAATGCAATACGGCTGCTGGTGGATAGGGAGGCTGTAGTTAAGATTTTTATGGACGCCCATGTGAACAGCAACCGCAAAGACAATAAGACTATTTTGCCAGGGGTTAAAAATATTGTCATGGTAGCCTCAGGGAAGGGTGGCGTTGGTAAATCAACCGTCGCTGTGAACCTCGCAATTGGCCTGGCACAGGAGGGGGCTTCGGTGGGGCTGCTGGATGCCGATATATACGGGCCATCCATACCCATAATGCTGGGGATACGGGACGAGCGGCCCAAAATGACCGAAATAAATGGCAAGGGTATGATTGTGCCGCTGGAGCGTTTTGGGATAAAGGCGATGTCCATAGGACTACTGATAGATGAAAAACAAGCGGTAATATGGCGCGGCCCAATGGCCAGCTCGGCACTGAAACAATTCATATCAGATGTGTATTGGCAGGAGCTTGATTACCTGATCATAGACCTGCCGCCGGGTACCGGCGATGTGCATCTTACCATGGTTCAGACAGTGCCGGTAACAGGGGCAATCATCGTGTCCACCCCGCAGGCTGTAGCTGCCGCTGACGCCCGAAAAGCTATTATGATGTTCAAACAGCCGCAGATCAATGTGCCGATACTCGGAATTGTTGAAAATATGGCTTATTTTACGCCGCAGGAACTGCCGGGAAACAAATATTACCTTTTCGGGAAAGGGGGTGCAAGAGCTATGGCAGAGCAATTTGATCTTCCGTTTCTCGGTGAAATACCTATTGTGCAGAGCATACGGGAAGGCGGAGACAATGGATTGCCTGCGGTAATAAGTGATGAACCGGTGGCAAAAAGCGCTTTTATTTCGCTGGCTAAAAAGGTGGCGCAAAATATTGCGATACGCAATGCAAACCTGGAGCCAACGAAAGTAGTGCAGATGATGGAATAAGAAAGATGACAAAATAAAAAACATCAAAATATACTTATGACACGTATTTTATCCGCTCTGTTTATGTTGGTTTTGTTGCAACCGGCAATAGCACAAAGAAAAATCAATAAGGTGAACAATGACCCTTCCTATTTTTACATGATAAAAGTACAGGGGGGAAGTTTTTTTCTTGGGAGCGATAAAGGCGCCATGGACAGAAGGCCGGAACATACAGTAACCCTGAAAGATTTTTATATGGATGCTTACGAAGTTACCCAGGCGCAATGGGAGGCAGTAATGGGCAGTAACCCATCTAAAGATAAGTGCAGCGATTGCCCGGTTACTAATGTAAGCTGGGATGATGTGCAAAACTATATAGAAAGGCTCAATAGTAAAACCGGTAAGCATTATCGCCTGCCCACAGAAGCGGAATGGGAGTTTGCAGCCAGGGGAGGTGTACATGAAGTCCCATTGGTAAAACCAAGCAAAGGCGTAGACAGGGGCGGTGTAAACCAGTTCCTGATTACACATCCTGATGAGCGGGTGCCTGATAAGGATAAAACGGGTAAGAAATACAGTGGAAAAAGATTGCCACAGGATGTAGCCTGGTATGAAGCTAATTCAAAAGGGCATATTCATGAAATAGGCCGTAAGAAAGCCAATGAACTGGGTATCTACGATATGTCCGGCAATGCAGAAGAGTGGTGTTCTGACTTTTATGCCGGGAATTATGGTAGCAAAGATGATGTTAATGATCCCCAGGGGCCTGCAACCGGCCATTCACACGTCGTTCGCGGCGGTGCATGGAACAGCAGCAAAGAAGATATCATAATTACACGCCGGGAGGCTTACGTCCCCAATACAAAAACCGATGCGCTCGGGTTTAGATTAGTCGAGGATAAATAGCTAAGGCTAAGGCTTGCAAAACCTGGCCGGGTCATATAAGCAAAGACATGGGTGACACAGAATACCTTTGCCCATCACCAGCAATGAATGACCGTTTGCACAAGGCAGCTAACGGAAAAAAATGGGGAAGCCATAAAAATTGCGCTCGTATTTTAGCCGATTACTTTATTTCTTTCTGTAGCTATACTCCTGATTTTTTTCATCCATCCCAAATGGTTTCCCATTAATAATTGGAATTTCGATTGTATCAACTTTATCCTCTGTAGTACATTCAAAAGCGATCTTTAGAGATATATTTTTGATTTTATCTTTACTTGTAATGCCGTCAAATGACCAAAGCTGGTATTCGTTGTTGAGTCTAGAGGCGTCCTTGGGATTAGCCGAGCAAATAAAAATGTCCGGCACTCTATATTCGCATGCGGGTGGCAGAGCTTCAGTGCGCCTGATTTTTATCTGATAGTTTTCAAGATGGCCATAACTAAAAAAAATCGTCCCAAGAGATAATGTATCCGGGTAGGCATCTTTATAAGCAACGTAAAATTTGATCTTCGAATTGGGTATATCTGCAACTACTACGCGCCCATCGCCTTCGACGATCAAATTATTCTGAAAGTCATAAAACGCAAGTTGATCATCTCCGCCACAACAGCCATATTTCGTTGTCTTATAATAATCAGACTCAAAAGTAAGATTGTCGCAACGTTGTTTGATTAAAAAAGGCGCATGCTTCAGAGCTTTCAATGGCCTTATTTCTGCCGAAATCGTTTTATCGGAATTTTCACTTCCCTGGCTGGCAATGACAGCTGTGCTTATCTTTGCAATGTAATATTCCATTTCGTTCTTGGCGAATGGAATCCCACTAAAAAAGTGTCCGAATGGATTACCAGCA
>Ga0206890_1091_pt1 | contig 27160 bp, 23 predicted proteins | sample Alteio_BWOrgHeat_58_FD_152960 | JGI IMG/M metagenome (GOLD analysis project Ga0206890, IMG submission 152960) | Enriched cells from forest soil in Barre Woods Harvard Forest LTER site, Petersham, Massachusetts, United States - Alteio_BWOrgHeat_Nextera6 ... | reverse complement strand
GATGACTTCAATAATCTGCCGGAGATGAAGGATGAAGAGACTAATGCAGTGATGCGGATTTTGTCCGATATTTCTTCGGCATCCTACTTTGCAGCGCCTGAATTAGTCCCCTTACTCATCTTCAAAATGGTGCGTATATCGGTTAGCCAAGGGCTTTCCAGAAAATCACCATATAGTTTTGCCGCCTATGGTTTCATACTCAGCGGGTATATGGGCGAGGTGGATAATGGTATCACCTTTGGCAACATAGCTTTAAATCTTGCCAATAAATTAAAAGCAGACGAAGTTAAAGGTCTGATCAGAACCACGAACAATGTATTCCTGAATCATTGGCGCACGCCACTTCACGACACCATTGCTGATATGGAGGAGGGGTATAAATGGGCGCTGGAGTCCGGTGATAATGAGTGGAGCTCTTATGCCGCGCAGAATATGGCTTACCAGTTATTTGTAATGGGATACCCACTCCATAGCCTTGCGAAAAAACTGGAAGGTCTTGATCTTCAAATTGAAAAATTCAGGCAGGATCTTACGTTGAAGAGACTGAGGATATTCAGACAGTCTATCGCTAATCTTGTTGACGATATGGATAACCCTGATGTTTTGCAGGGGAAAATTTTCGATGAATCGCTGATAGGGTTTGAGGATATTTCAGTTAACAACAAAGTTTATTTCCATAATCTGTATTTCCAAAAATTATTTCTGGCGCTCGTGTTTAACCGCGCTGAAGCTGCCATAAACTACAGCAATACGACAGGAAGGTTTTTAGAAAGTGTCCGGGGGTCTGTCCTCTACCCCATGTATCATTTTTATCACGCACTGGCTATCACTAATTCGATAAATGAAGCAAAGAAACCGGCTACGCATAATGACTTGAAAATAATCAGGAAAAGTATCTCGTTGCTAAAAAAATTTGAAAAATTATCTCCCCAAAACTATACGTATAAGCGTCTATTTATTGAAGCGGAATATGCCCAGATCACTGGAAAATATAGTGAAGCAAAGATTTTATATGATGAAGCACTGAAAACAGCGAGTGCCAACAACTTCCTCCATGATCTTGCTCTTTGCTGGGAACGGGGCGCCCAATTCTTTATGAATACAAAGGATGACATTCGTGCCCGGTTTTATATTCAAAACGCGTATAAGGCTTACCAACGCTGGGGAGCGGATGCCAAACTGAAGCAAATGCTGAAAAGGTATACAATCCTTGAAAATGCAGCGAAGTCTGACCTTGAAGATGAACGGATAGTGATTAAGGAAAATCAGAATGCCAGTTTTATTGACCTTGCAACCGTAATTAAAGCATCCTCGGTGCTTTCAGGAGAAATAGTATTATCACGGCTGCTGAAAAAACTGATGCAGATTTTGATTGAAAACGTCGGTGCCCAAAAGGGATTTTTTATAATGGAGAAAAATGATGCCCAATACATCGAGGCGGAAATATCTTCGGATACTGATGAAGAAAAAATACTACAATCTATTCCCGTTGCTCATTGCGGATTACTCGCCGAATCTATTATTAACTACGTCTATCATACCCGCGAAGTGGTCATGTTGGATGATGCAGCCCAAAATATTTTATTTGCCAATGATGAATACATAAAAACACATAAGCCTAAATCTATACTTTGCGTTCCACTCCTTAATATGGAAAAGTTGCAAGGCATCATTTACTTGTCTAATGACCTTACGGCAAGCGCATTTACTGAACAAAGGTTGGCTTTATTGAAAATGCTTACCGGTCAGATAGCTATTTCCATTGAAAATGCATTGTTCTACACCGAGCTTGAAAACAAGGTACAGCAGCGCACAAACGAATTACTTGTTGAAAAGAAAAAATCTGACGATCTGCTTAGAAATATCTTGCCCGAAGAGATCGCAAACGAGTTAAAGCAAACAGGCCGGACCAAACCAAGGAGCTATGAAACGGTTACTGTGATGTTTACTGATTTTAAAGATTTTACGTTGGAGAGTGAAAATCTTTCCCCCGAAGAACTTGTTGCAATCGTGGACAGTTGTTTCCGCAAGTTCGACGAGATAACTTCGTTTTACAATATTGAAAAAATTAAAACAATAGGTGATGCTTACCTCTGTGTCAGCGGGTTACCCAATCCGCAGGACCATAGCGCTGACAATGTCGTAAGGGCCGCACTCGAGATAATAGAATACATCCAAAAATTACGGATGGAACATATGGAAATCGGCACTTCATATTTTGATATCCGGATAGGTATTCACACCGGCCCCATAGTAGCCGGGGTCGTCGGGAACAAAAAATTCGCCTACGATATTTGGGGTGATACCGTTAACACTGCCGCCAGGATGGAGCAAAACAGTGAAACCAACAAGATCAACATCTCGGAAAGCACCTATAACCTGGTTAAAGACAGATTTATTTGTACATCCAGGGGGAAAAAATATGCAAAAAATAAGGGGCTGATAGAAATGTACTTTGTCGAAAAGGAAATACTTCAACCGGCGGAAATTCTCGAGTAACCAAGTGAAACAATTTGGCCAATTATGCAAACCACTTCATTTTAAAAATATAAATTATGTCGTTGTTAGAGCGCTTAAATTCCCCGGGGCCAAAACGGATCCTTACTTTAGATGGCGGTGGTGTTCGCGGGGCAGTAACATTGGGATACTTACAAAGACTTGAAAATTTACTTGCGAAACAACACAACAGTAAAGACTTCAGGCTGTCAGATTATTTTGACCTTATAGGCGGAACCAGTACCGGATCCATTCTTGCTTCCTGTATCGCATTGGGTATGAAGGTTGAGGATATTAAGGTCAATTTTTTTGACGTCATTTATAAAATATTTGGGAAAAAATATTCACAATGGAATGTAATGCCGGGCAAAGGCGCCCAAAAGATTGTGAATGTTTTGTTTTCGAAAGCCGACTATGATTCCAGGCCTATAGAGGAAGCACTGCAAATGATGTTTAAGGATATTACTTTAGGAAGTGATGCTTTTAAATCAGGTTTATGTATTGTGGCCAAGCGGGCGGATACAAATAGTACCTGGCCAATGCTCAATCACCCTGGCGGCAAATATTTTGATAGTGCCGACGGCAAAAATAAAGACATTCTTTTATGGAAGGCGGTAAGGGCCAGTGCGGCAGCGCCGACTTATTTTATTCCCCAGGTAATTGACGTTGGGGGCGGAGTATCATCTGCAGCTTTTGTAGATGGTGGAATAAGTATGGCAAACAATCCCGCGTTGCAAACATTAATGGTTGCCACACTGCATGGTTTTCCTTTCAGATGGGAAATGGGGGCCGATAAACTACTTCTGGTATCTCTCGGTACAGGCATGAACAAGGTCGTTAAGCATTCTGAAGAAATCACTGCGTACCAGCAATTCAAATGGGCCGCTCAAATCCCCGAAATGCTGATGCAGGATGCGTCATGGCTAAACCAGGCAGTTTTACAATGGTTATCTTCGTCACCTATTCCCTGGAAGATAAATGGCGAGATTGGGGATTTGTCCGGGGACATCCTGGCGCCAGCCGGAAACCCAAAAGGATTTATTTCCTACTTGCGCTATAATGCTATGCTTTCTAAAACCGAGCTTGAGCAATTAATGTCGAAACCATATGCCCAGGACAAGGTGGATAGCCTTATTGAAATGGACCATGCGGCCAACTGCCCTGAATTGTTTGAAATAGCCACCAAAGCTGCGCAAAAGGAAATGCAGGCAGATCAATTTCCGGAAGGTTTTGTCACGAAGTAATCCGCATCTGCGCGGGCTTAATAATGCCTTTAAGGATTTATGAACTGAATGGAAGGCTGCTCTTCTTCCGGGTTAATAATGAGTATATGTTTCTTTTCTTCCAATGCATAAGCTACTACATCCCCAGTGCCACCTTTCCCCTTGCTTTCCCGCTCATTCCAAATTGCAATGATATAATCAGCTTCATTTACTATTTCACGCCCCACGTCCATATAAAGATCGTTTCGCTCATGACCACTGGTTGTATTTAATACCCGTTTGTTTTCTCCACTTACCATGTCATACAGCCTGTTAAATTCATTTAGTAATTCACCAGATGTAAAATCTTTCATGTATTCATCCCGCTCAAAGGGCAAAAGTATTTGCAAGGGTATTCCAAGTGACAAAGCGGCATTCGCGAACAGGGTATCAGCGCCCTGGGCCAGCGGGGAGAGCGCAATAAATGAAATGGGCCCATACTGTTCCGTTGCACTCCGCATAATCTGGATGATTGCTGTTTTTAGAATCGGGTTTATCTTTTCAATCTGACCCGCAGTCAATAAACGGTGTCCTGTTACACTGATCACTTTTTTAACCATCTGAAAATAAGTTTTTTCATAGTTCCTTACCTTTTGTTGATTTACCAGTGCTTTAGAAAAACAGAAAAGCCCACGGGATAATACCAGTGGGCTTTTCGGTTCGATTGTTGTGTAGCGAGGACAGCACTAACACCTATGTTTTTTATTGTATGAATAAATGTTACAGAAAGCATATAAAATCAGTGTTTACAAGTGTTACATCATATAAGCAAAACAATTCTTTTTACTTGTGTATCAAAAAACCGTCCCCTTTACCGAGGGCACTGAAAAAGTCCATTAGATGAAAAAGAGGCTGAATCATAGCTGTGATCAGCCTCTTTTTCGTTTTTGTATTCGTACCAGGACGGAGAACGTTTTCGTATAGACGATTCTCAGAGCCTTTATTTTATTTATTGTACAACCTCTATAAACCTTCCGAATTAAAGAGGTGCTTTTTCAGTGCCCTCCCTTTACCGTCCCCTTTTTTTTCTTTGTATTATTAACAGTGCAAAAAGTAGTTAAAAAGATTCTCCAAAATGTTAACTGTTAGGATGTCCAAATATCTGTATCCTCACTTGGATTGCAGCGTCTACATTATTCGTAAACGTCTGGGGTGTGCGGTCATACTCGATTTGAGAAATAGATGAAATAAGCGAGTAAATTTTATCGAAGGCATTTTGGAGCGAACTGTAATTAGAAGCCTGCACAAAGTTTGATGGCGCGGATGCTATATAATTACTTAATGCATCCGAGTTATAATCCGTTTGACCTATAACCCCTATCGCATATCTGTCACGCGGCGAGGCCTTAATACTGTTGAGGGCAGTGTTAGGGGAATTAGTGTTGTTGTCGCCGCCATCAGTAAATGCTATCAACACCTTATTATCAACTGGCTGGCTAAATGTGTCCAGCATGGACAAGCCTGTTTCGACAGCACCATAAAGCGTAGTGAAATCTTTTATATTACTGAATGTATCAATAATATTATTGACATAGTTAGCAGATGTAGAAAAGTCATAACTATATATTCCGTTGTTGAACAATACCAAGGCAATGCTTCCTGTATTGTGCGAAAGATAAGTATTACAAAAATCTTTTGCATCATATTTCAATGTGCTGAGATCTGCACCTATAGAGGAACTCATGTCAAGCACGAGCACAGTTACCAGCTTCGTAAGGTTGGACGTATCAGTGGTCTGAAATTCTGCTTGGACATGCCATTGATTGTCTACATTGTTTAATTCTTGTATGTTAAACGAGTCTATGATATAGCCTTGGCCTCCTAATTTTAAACGCACATTTCTAATAAGTACACGAATCCTGTTACCCACTACTGTGACGGTTGGGAAAACAGTATCAGAAACGTATGTTACACCGTTGGTTGACTTATTTGCATCAACAGTAAATGTCGGTTGCTCACCTACATAATTTGTATACGTCCCGTAGAGATATATACTGCTATTTTGATGTGATTTATGACAGCTTAAAAAAAACAAGGGCACTAAAAATATCAAATACTTCATAACAATTAAATCATTAGTATAACAGTTAAAATAAAGGATAGCACGCAAAATAAATAATATTCCCTAATCTTTTCGATCGCCAATGAGGTAAAGTTACGAAAGAACTAAAAAAAATCAATTAAATTTTATGTATGTTGTATATCGCCATTTAAATTTCATGGTAGAATATATACCATTCGTATTTGTTTTGTTATCGTTTCCGCCTATTACTAGAAATTTTTTGCAAATTTTTCCACTCATTTGTGTTCGTTAAAAGCCGCGCGTACCTCTTTCTCTCGAAGTACTATTTTTAAAATCCGGTCCCACCTCCAAGTTTGAAAGTTTACTTTCTTTATTTGCCCAGGATGCCTTTGGCGGCTACTACACCTTGTTTGAGCACCTTCGAAAAAAACATCATTGCCTTTGGGTGATAAGCCAGCAATTTAAAACCAAACTATATGATACAGAACATTGACACGATTGATGACGTGGTTACATTCATCAAACAGATAGCTGGCGAAATAAAAGATTTTCACCCGTTAGAAGATTTCGGCAGGTACATAGACCCGGTAACCAACCGGCCCAGGTATAGCGAAGATGAAGCCACTATGAGGAATGAGCTTTTGAATTGCTGTTTTGACGTATGCGCCACAGAGGACGCAGACTTTTTCACCTTCTTACTGGCGCTGTTCCAGGAGACCGCTGCAAAAACAGTAGTTGCCATTAATTAACCTGTAGTTTGAGCAACATCCTGGCATCGAGCATCGGTAGCTTATGCAGGTTATTTGGCGAGAGGGTTATGTTGTATTTTCTTTACTGTACATCAGGTGAAGTAGTTTCGTGCACATAGGCTACTATACCGTCCAGGTTTCTTTTGAGAAGGGCTACCCCTGTACAATCTTAAATTCCCCTGAAAAGAAATATTATTTTATATTTACCAATCAGTTTCATGTATGAATAGAATTGGAATTAAAGAAATCGACAATTATTTTTTCAGTTCAGATGCGATTAATTTCAAAAGAGACATTCTCCTATTTGACAAATTAATAGTTCTTGAAGGAGCGTTGAAACACGCTAGACATACGGCGGAAATGCTAATAAAAACTTTTAAATTCAACTATTGGGACATTTACAATTTCAACAATCAAAATATAGAAGCTTTGGAAAATAGCGGTCATTTAGAAATAATGCCGTTTAGATCGTTTGTCGAGAAATTTCAGAATACAGTAGCATTCAAGTCGTTAGAAGAAAGAATATCAAGTAACGAATCTACGGTTGATAGTATACTAGAATCCCCTTATGCCTTTAACTTTCTAAATAGATTAGTTGCAGCGATAATGGCAGAAGAAACTGGAAATTTGACGTTGCCTATTCTGGCAGATAACTTATTTAATCAAAAAATGAGAGAATCAAATGCTAAAACATCGACACTGAATTTCATTTTGTCAGAAATACCTGAACCGGGAGACGGCGTTTCATGGGATCAAATTTTCGAGTTCAAAAATGATATCGACACACAAAAAAAAATACTACCGTTTAATCAATTGGGTCACCGAAGTATCAAAAGGTGATTTGACAGGTAATGAAATAGAGGAAAAATATAAAGAATTGTTTTTTGAATATACCGATAGGTTTCGCATCCACAAAATGAAACATAAGGCGGGGATTCTTGAAATTGTAGCAACAGTGGCAACCAAAATTGCCACATTAAAATTTGACGAAGCAAGTAATGCCTTATTTTCTATTATCAAGAAAGAAGTAAACCTCTTGGAGGCAGAGTCTTCTTTCCCGGGTCGAGAGATTGCCTATATTCATAAAGCAAAAGAAACGTTCATCGGATAGATCGGATGATTTTTGCAAAACAGTCCCCTTTACCGTCCCTTTTTAAAAAGTAAAAAACCACAAACAATTGATTAACAATTATTTGTGGTTCGATTGTTGTGTAGCGAGGACAGGGATCGAACCTATGACCTTCGGGTTATGAGCCCGACGAGCTACCGCTGCTCTACCTCGCGCTGTGGGGCGCAAAGGTACACCTTGTGCGGTTACCAAACAAACTTAATCTTTGTTAAAAGCAATATAGCGGCTTGGAGAACATCATTTATTACATAAAATCGTACAAAAACCTGGATTTCGGCGATGGTTACCGGAGATGTTTAATCCATTCAGTTAAAAACCGTTGACACATAATGTTCGGCATATCATACAGTTTAACAGTTGGGAAATTATCATTAAAGAACGGTATTTTTGATAATAGACAGCTATGCACCCTTTTTATTAAAAAAATACTTTTCCCGCCTGTCCGGTTTTAAGAAAACGCAACGTCATTATAGTGACAAACATCTTTAACCTTTTAAAAAACAAAACGTATGAAAGAGTATCTTTTAGTTTTCAGGGCAGTACAGGGCCATGTTCGCCGCACACCCGAAGAAAGCGCAGCGAATATGGAGCTGTGGAAAAACTGGATCGGGTCAATAGCCCAGGCCGGCAAATTCACCGGTGGGCAGCCATTAATGCCCGGCGGCAAGCTCATGAGCAAAGGCGGGATAACAGATGCCCCCTTTGCAGAAGGCAAAGAAGTGCTAAACGGCTATGTAATGATAAAAGCCGACCATTATGATGAGGCGGCGCAATTATCAAAAGGATGCCCCATATTTGACGATGATGGCACCCTGGAAATAAGGGAAATTGCCAAAATGGATATGTAATCACGCAAAAGTAATCCCGGCCACCCGGGATTACTTTTAAATTTGCACCTGGCATGATCATGAATTCGGAAAACGGCGTTACACGGGCAAACTCAAATTTGCTGCAGCTTATTGCATCGCTCACGCGATCTGAATCAGGTAAGCTGGTTGCTGTTTTAACGCGCATTTTCGGCGCTCATAATCTTACTTTAGCCGAAGATGTGGTACAGGATGTACTGATCAAAGCCATAGAGCAATGGTCTGTCTCGGGCATACCAGGTAATCCCGCGGCTTGGCTTTATACCGCTGCACGCAATAAAGCAATTGACACTATCCGCACTTACAGGCGTCAACGGACATTTGCTGCGGACATATCTTCCCTGCTGGAATCAGAATACACGGCCGCTTTTACCCTAAATACTTGTTTTAAAGATGAAGAGATACAAGATGACCAGTTGCGCATGATGTTTGCCTGCTGCCATCCCGGTATTGCGAGGGAGGGACAAATAGCGCTGATCATGAAGACCCTATGCGGGTTTTCCATATCACAAATAGCCAAGGCTTTCATCACCTCGACTGATACCATTGAAAAGCGTCTATACCGCGCGCGGCAGGCTTTCAGGGACAATAACATCTCCCTGGAAATTCCGTCAGGCGCCGCTTTACAAAAAAGACTGGAAAATATACTGGAAACTATTTACCTGCTTTTTAATGAAGCCTACAGCGCCTCGTTTCATGAATCCCTCATTCGCAAAGACCTCGCTGAAGACACTATAAGACTGTGTACGCTCCTTGCGGAAAATAATACAACCAAACTGCCCCAAACAAGCGCCTTATTGGCCCTGCTCTATTTTCACACCTCCAGGTTATCGGGAAGGACTGACGAACGTGGAGACTTACTATTAATGAAAGACCAGCATCGCGACCTTTGGGATAGTCAAATGATAGAACGGGGAGTGTGGCACCTCACCAATGCAGCCACGGGCGATGCTATGAGCCGCTACCACCTGGAAGCCGCTATAGCCTATGAACATTGTAAAGCAGCCCGGTATGAAGATACCGACTGGCATGCTATACTGGGCTACTATGACCTGCTTGTTACCCTGGTACCTTCACAGGTAGTTCTATTGAACAGGGCGATTGTGATAAAAGAACTTGAGGGGCCGGCCAACGCCCTTGCATGTATCCGCCAGATACCCGGCATAGATTTTTTGCAGGAGTATTACCTCCTTCATGCCATACTTGGAGAGCTCAATATGGAAATTGGCGAAACTAAGAATGCCATGCTGCATTATGAAAAAGCACTCAGGCTTTCAGTTTCTGAAGCTGAGAAAAGGTTTTTAGTAAAGAAGATAAATGCTATTAAAGATGAACAACATTCCTCCTATCCGGCAGTTACCACCGTCAGCATTGCAAAAAAGGCATAGTACCGAAAATACTATAAAATATTTTAAATGTACTTTTCATTTAGTGCAAACGATATTTAAGCATGGCTTCGCATTACCACCATCACAACGCCAGTGCTAATATTTTGCTCAATTATTTATCAATGCCCTCGTTTGAGCTAAAAGCTAAATAGCAGGTTCCCCTTTAGGGGGTCACGGGGTTTTACTTCAGCGTCTCATCCAGCCAACTAAAAAATTCCCGCTGCCAGGCTATGCCGTTTTGGGGATGGAGCACCCAATGGTTTTCATTGGGCAGATAAAGAAGTTTGGCTTTTACATTGTGCAGCCGTGCCGCCTGGAATGCTTCGAGGCCCTGCTCTATAGGCACCCGGTAATCCTGCCCGCCCTGCACAATCATTATAGGGGTATTCCATTTGTTCACAAAGTTGCTGGGGTTATATTTTTCATAGCTCATAGGTGTGGGCTGTTTCCAGTAAGCGCCGCCAAGGTCCCAGTTGGCAAACCATAGTTCTTCCGTAGTGCCATACCAGCTTTTCAGGTCAAAGAGGCCGTCATGCGCTATGAATGTTTTAAAGCGGTTGTTGTGCATGCCTGCCAGCATATACACACTATATCCGCCATAGCTGGCGCCGACACAGCCCAGGCGGTTTTTGTCCACATAGCTTTCCTTGCTTATATCGTCTATCGCAGAGAGGTAATCCTGCATGGGCAGTCCTCCCCAGTCTTTGCTGATCTCTTCATTCCACTTCACACCCCAGCCCGGCATACCGCGGCGGTTGGGCGCAATAACAATATACCCCTTTGCGGCCATCAACTGGAAGTTCCAGCGAATACTGTAAAACTGCGACAACGCAGACTGCGGCCCACCCTGGCAGTATAGCAGCGTCGGGTATTTTTTTGCGGGATCAAAATCGGGAGGGTAGATCACCCACGCATGCATTACCGATCCGTCGATCGTGGTTATCGCGCGCAGGGTGGTTTGGCTCATAGATACATTCTGGTATATCGCGTCATTCTCATGAGTGAGCGCCCGCATATCTCCATACTTGGGCTTTACCGCAAATATTTCACTTGCATGGTTCATATCGCACCGGCTTACTATTATTTCATCACCCGCCTGCCCTATCACTCCGTTAATGTCCCACTTGCCCTTAGTGATTATGTCCACCGCTCCCTGGCCCATATCTCCTACTTTCAATGAGAAAAGTTGTTCTGTTCCCTCGAATGGCGCATTAAAGTATATCTTACCATCGCTGTTGCCCCACACAAATCCCTCAACAGTGCCATCCCATTTCGCCGTAAGGTTTGTTTTTTTCTTGCTTTTCACATCCATTATTACCAGGTCATTCTTATCAGCTTCATAACCCTCGCGCCCCATTTCCAGCCAAGCTATGTACTTGCCGTCCCTGCTAAAAACCGGGTTCACATCATAACCCATGTTGCTTTCTGTCCAGTTATCTGTTTTACCGGTTGCTACGTCATAATAGTAGAGGTCTGTATTAGTGCTCTGCGCATAATCCTTCCCGTATTTCTTTTTGCATACATAAATAAGCCCTTTGCTATCCGGCGACCACGTAAGGTCTTCAGCGCCTCCAAATGGTTTCTGCGGGCAGTCGTACGGCTCACTTTCCATCAGGTCTTTTACCGAGCTATCCTTAATATTGGCTATGAAAATATGGGAATACTTACCGTCCTCCCAGGTATCCCAGTGGCGATAATCGAGATCTGTATAAACCTTTGCAGTGGTATTGGGCAGATCGGGATATATATCTGTGCCCAAATTGGGTACTACCGCAACGTCTTTTGAGTAAGCCACATATTCCCCATTTGGCGACACCCAGACATTGTCTGCATCTTGCAGGCCGGTATATATTTGCTTCCAGGTTTCCCCGTTATCGGTGCTCTCGTAAAGAATGTTTTCAAAGTTTGAGTACCATGCTTTTTCATGGCGCTGCAGGTTGGTTTTACCGGCATTGGTCGTCCATTCCTTTTTAGTGCCATCAAGTATATTCACCCGGTACTGGTGGGTGATGCTTTTTTCAGTTTTCCAATCCACTACTTTGGCGGAGTAGTAAAGGTATTTTCCGTCCCTGCTAACCCCATCTCCGGCCACGCGGTGCAGGCTCCATAGCAGCTCAGGGGTCATTCGGTCCTGCGCATAAACCGCAGCCGACAAAAAAATCAGTATTGGCAGTAATTTCAAATTGAGTCGTAAATCGTAAGTCATTAGTCTTAAGTTAATAATTGTAAGTCAAAAGTAGCGAGTCGTAAGTCAAAAGTCGTAAGTCAGCGGATCATTTTCAAATTACCCAATTGTCAAATTGTCGAATTATCCGATTGTCAAATTTATTTAGTCTTTGTCTTATCATCCTTTTTTTCTGGTTTTGGCTTAGGTTTTTGTTCAAAATCAATAATATTTTCAAACCCCGCTTTAAGTGTAACATTTTCCGGGTAAGGGATAACTTCTTCCGGTTGCAGTTTGCCAAACAAGTCTCCGGTATCCCATTTACCATTACGGTTTTTGTCAACAATAATACGGAATGTATATTTATCAGGACGCAGGCGCGGTAAGGTGATCATAGTATCAACCACGGGCTTTTGGTAAACAGTGTCCTTGCCGCAGGTAACCAGGAACACGTATTTGGGATCATTGTATTTTGAAGGCAGGTGCATGGTAAATTTACCATAATCGTCATCTTCTTTTGTACGAAAGGTAAACCGTCCCGGCATTACATCCTTGCCTGCAGTGTCCTTCGCGAACCCTTTCGCGAGCCGCAACGTATAAACATGGTCTTCTAACCAGGGCGCGGTCAAATGCAATACAAAGGGATGCAGCGTATCAAAAAGCATCGTAATGGGCTGGTCGTACCGGTTGCCCATACTATCGTAGGAAAGGGCTATCTTTTCTTTATTCAGCGCCGGCTCGCTACTAAATACTATATCCAGCGGAACAGTAATATCAAAGGTCCGTTTTTCAGTATTTGAAGTATCCACACCCACGGTGTAGGTAAGGCCGCCAGATTTGGCGCTTTGTTTAGGTTTACCAATGGACGCTTTTTTAAGGGCTGTTGAATCCTTGGCTTTTTTAGAGGCTGTATCCAGTACTTCGCTAAAAAGCCTCATGTTCACCAGGTCATGGGAGCTATCTCCCGGTGTAACGGAGCTATCTATAAAAGCAATCATTTCCCCGTCAGCGGGTCCATCATAAATCAGATTCCCGTTTGCATCTTTAAGCGCGTAAATGCGGAAAACGCGCTTGGGTAGTCCCTTAAATTTAAAATTACCCGCAGCGTCCGTTTTAGTCACATATTTTGGTTTATGCTTCACGATGGCGCTGTCTTTTTCCGACGCGCTATATAATATTACAGATACACCTCCGGTATCCGGCAAGCCCGTAACCGCATTGATCACATTGCCGGATAGCTCCATAGAATCAAAATAAGAGCCGGTACTGAATGTATAGGTGTAATTTTTAAATACATTACCTTCCCGCACATCTTTTATCGCACTGCCAAAGGATAATCGGTAGGTGGTATTGTCCTCCAGCAGTGTATCTACTATCTTTACCACTACTCTCTTGTTAAGGCCAACCACCGAGGGCTGGATCGCGAGCATAGGCGACATCTGCACTTCCTTAAACACATCTGAAACGGTTATGTATTTATTGAAATGCATTTCTATCCGCTTCACCCTGGTATTTAATAAGGAATCAGCGGGGTCAATTGAAACAAGTTTCGGCGGGGTTTTATCCTTTTTGCCGCCCGTTGGGGCAGTGATGTTAGCACAGCCTGTGCTAATACCTATACAAATGATAGCCAGCAATAAACAATGGATAACCCGGACGCTCATCAAGTCCCAAAAATAAGGTGAAAAAAATTATGAAAATTTGAAAATGCTACCAGGCTGGAAATTTCAGTTTCCTGACCTGTTTTATTACCTCTTTGTATACCTCTCAAACCCCAAAACCGTTAAAGTTTTCTTCTAAATAAACTTAGGTATCCTTTTTGCGTCCAACTTGAAAAATAGTGCACATGAAATTCGTGAAAATTTTGACTTTGGCTGCCTTTGGTTTGTCCGTTGCGTCTTGTATAGAGAGAGATAATAACTATAATAGCAATCCGAATAATAATCCGAACAATAATTACCCCCGCAACTATGCCGACAGTTCCTTCAGCTACAACGAGGAATTTAATGGCAGGGATAATAATCTTTGGACTTATACTGATGTTGCGGATTCAGCTTATGCCAGCGTTACAGATTCCGGCTACCAATATGTGGACTACAGCGCCGTGAAGTCTGCGATGACTACAGTTTATACCGGGGTGAATGTAGCAGATAATTTTACCATTACCACTCGTATAAAGTCGAACAATATGATAGGGCTCATATTCGGGGCGTCCGCTACAAGCAATGGTTACGCATTTTATATAGATACCGCAGGCAATTACTCTATTTACCAGGAAGGCACTGGCAGTACCGCCTCCACGGCTATGGTGCCGTCCACACAAGACACGCTTTACGCCCTTAAGAAAAACTGGAACACGCTCGTGGTGCAGCAAAATAATGGTAGCTGGATCTTTTCTATTAATGGCACACAGGTTACTAGCATGTCGGCCAGGGCTTTAAGCGGCAACGCCTTTGGCTTTAAAATCCTGCCGGGCACAATTGGCTATGCTAGCTATTTGAAAATACAGGGGTATAATTAGGCGCAATATTTGTAAAACCCGGGCAATATCGGTTTTGATATTACGCTGTGAAATAGTGTCGAAAATTGGTATTTGGTTTAGTGTTTTCGTTTGATGGGTCGTACGGCTTCAATACTGCCTTCAGCTAATTCCACCCTATAAATCCCCCTCCGCGAATATCATTCTAAAGGGTATTCTCCTTAATTTTCAGAAAAAATTATGCGCCTTATTGTTATGGTCGTGGCCTTTTGCTGCGCTTATTTCAGCATTAACGCCCGGGAATTGGGCAGGCGGCCGCTCCTCGGTATACAAGTAGAAGTGGTTACCGGCGATGTGCAAAGAGTAATGAATTTGCCGGAGCAAAAGGGCTTGCTCATTGACAGGGTCATACCCGCTTCCACAGCCGAAGCAGCCGGCTTTAAGAAGGGTGATGTAGTGCTTTCGGTAAACAAAAACGAATTTGCCGCACCCGCAGACCTGATACAATATGTAGGCACACAAAAAAGCGGCACTAAATTTACTTATGTGCTGTGGAGAAATAATAAAAAGATTTCGGGGAAAGCCGTTTTTAAAGCGTACCCTAAAGAAAAATATAAAGACCTGGCTGTGCTTTATTCGCAGGTGCAGACGTCATCAGGGTTACAGCGGGTTATCATCACCAAACCAAAGCAATGCCACGGCAAGCTCCCTGTCGTAGTTTTTCTAACCGGCATAGGATGCTATTCACTCGACTTACCGTTAGACACATCAAAGAGTGAACTGCAGTTGCTCAACAGGCTGGCAAGAGCCGGATATATGACGGTGCGCATAGATAAGCCCGGCGTAGGAGATGGCGTAACAACAAGCAGGCCTTGCAACGAGATAGGTTTTTATGAAGAGGCGGAGGGGTATGCGACCGCTATTCACAAATTAAAAACAATGCCGGAAGTGGACAAAAATAAAATATACATCTTCGGGCACAGCATGGGCGGGGTAATGGCTCCAATAGTTGCCGAACAAGAATCCGTGAAAGGCATTATAGCCTATGGCACAATAGGCGCTAACTTTATGGAATACCTTCTGAAAACAAGGCGCACGATTGGGCAGGCGCTCCAGATGACGCCCGATTCCATTGATGCCTATGTGAAAGACTATTGCCAGTGCGCCGCTTACTACTTTATCGAAAATATGACCACTGATCAAGCCGCTGCCAAAAAAAATATCTGCCATGACTACCTCTCTGTTTTTGACTACCGGTCGAGGCAGTATAATAGCGAGATGTATGGAGTGAATATTCCGGCCGCGTGGGAATCATTTAGCGGGAAAGCATTGCTGGTATGGGGTAGCAGCGACTACGTATCTTCAAAAGATGACCACGAGATCATAGCCGGCACAGTAAATCAATATCATCCCGGCAACGCCACATTTATGACTTGCCCTGCTACAGGCCACGGCATGCAATACGCAGCAGATTTTGCAGATGCAGCCAATAACCCCGGCGCATACAACCCCTCGCTGGGCGATATTGTGCTGGACTGGCTTGCTAAGAATGATTCAACAATGCCTAAACACGGATAAAACATGACAAGGAAACTTTTGCTGCCGGGCTTATGCGTTGCCTGCTTTTGTTTATGCTTACCCCTTTTCTTAGGCGGCAAGGAAAAAGATGATGACTTCAAAAATTTGTGCGATAGTTTTTACAAAGGCTACAAGGAATTGAGTATTCCGGAAACAGCTTTCGATTACCACGATTATTTCAACAATATTCCCGGTACAGAGCAATTGCAAAAGCAGGAAATATTTTTTAAAAACCAGGCAGACAGGTTGTCTGCTATCAACAAAGGCGGACTGAGCAATGAGGAAAAACTCTACTACGAGCACCTGCACTACGAAATAGACATTAACCTGGACCGCATTTCTTTAGAAAAACAATGGGTTCAGGCCGGAAGAAAAATACCGGAGGGCGGAATATACACTCTTGGGCAAAGCAAGCCGTGGTACCGGCATTTTGTTAAGGAGTATACCAGTACAGATATATCACCGGAAGATGTATTTGCACTCGGGCTGAGCGAAACAAAACGGGTGCAGCGGGAAATAAAACGCATTGAAAGCGCGCTTGGCTTTACCAATGACAGCTTGTTTTACCTGCACCTGCAAAACGATTCTTTCTACCTGCACGACAAGGAAGAGATTATCAGAGACTATGCGGCCATTGACAAAACAGTGCGGAGCAACCTCTATAAAATAGTGCAGGATACAAACGTTCCTGCTATAGAGCCAATGGAATGGCCTGACGCCGGCCCCAATACCCCGCCCGGTATATACCTTGACAAAGCCAATAATGCTTACGGCCGGGATGTCTTTCAGTTTAATTTTTACAAAGGCAGGCATAACAAAAGGTCTATGGAGTGGCTGTATATGCACGAAGCCATACCGGGGCATCATTTGCAATTTACCTTTCGGCTGAAAATAAACGCCCCCGACTTTCAAAAGCTGTTTTTGTATCCCGGAAATTTTGAAGGCTGGGGATGTTATGTCGAGTACATGGGCAAGGAGGCCGGGCTGTACAAAAACCCTTATTCCGAACTGGGCAAGTGGCAATGGGACCTGGTAAGGTCGGTGCGGCTGGCGTTGGATGTCGGTGTGCATTACTATGGCTGGAACCGGGCAAAGGCTATGCAATTCTGGAAGCAAAATATTTACGGGCAGGATGACATTGCCGACAGGGAGATAACACGCATCACCAACTGGCCCTGCCAGGCGCTAAGCTATAAAGTGGGCGCGGCTGAAATTGAGAAAATCAAAACCGCAGCAATGCAAAATAATCCAGACTTAAATATTGTCGATTTTCATGAGCGCTTTCTTGAACTGAGCTATTTCCCTTTAGAGATTGTGGAAAAGCAATTGAATAAAGATTTTGCAAAGGGGTAAATAAGGAACTTTACAAAATAACCACGGCAACATAAAAACTGCTATTTTAGCTTTAAGCCTTCTATTTTTAGCCCCCTCAAAAAATTACTTACCTATCTAGAATGTTTTTTTATTAATTTGCCTCGCTTTCTCAAAAAAAACAGGCCATGTCTTTAAATCTCTGCATTGATTGGGGCAATACCAGCGTAAAAGCTGCGATATTCGATAATGATGTTTTGCAAAAACAATTTGCATTTCCACCATCAGCCGCATTAGAAAAAGTTTCCTCCATGATGGAGGCCTTCGGGCCGGTGAAAGCCATTTTATGCTCCGTTGTGCATAATGATGATGAACTGCTGCACTTAGTGAAATCAAAAATAAAATCAGTTATAAAATTAGACGCATATACGCGTACCCCTATAAATAACGCCTACCTTTCACCCGAAACTTTGGGGCCAGACCGCCTCGCCCAGGCTGTGGCTGCCCACATGCATAATCCCGCCAGGCACAATCTCGTTATAAGCATTGGTACGTGCGTTACTTACAACCTGGTACAAAAAAATAAAACCTTCAGGGGAGGCGCTATTTCTCCCGGTGTGCACATGCGGCTAAAAGCCATGCATGCGTTCACTGACAAACTGCCCGAAGTAGGTTTGGATGGCGATCTTGCACTGCTGGGTTACGATACCGAAACCTGTATGCGTAGCGGTGCCGTATTTGGCCTTGCTGCGGAAATAGATGGAATGATCAATGCTTATGAAAGCCAATACCCCGATTTTAACGCCATATTAACGGGTGGTGACGCGGCATACTTTGCAACCAAGATTAAAAGTAAGATATTTGCCGACCCTGACCTATTGTTGAAGGGATTGAATTTAATTTTAAACTATAATGTTGCATTCCCACGTTAAGTATCTTGTATTATTATTATTTATTACGGGGGGTGCTCGAATTTATGCCCAAACTACTACTGCATCATCAACTGACAACTCAAGCAGCCCGTTAGCGGAGCGCGAAAATGACCCTTATTCAAAATTTGGTATCGGAGAATTATGGAACGGCAATAATACCGTCTTAAGAGGAATGGGTAATATTACCTCGGCTTTTGAAAACCCCTACGAAGTAAATTCAGATAATCCTGCCTCTTATTCTTTCCTTCAGCGCACCACATTTGAAGCAGGCGCAGTGGGCAGTACCCGCACCATATCATCAGGGGGGCAGGCCTATACCACCGGCACCTTTACGCTTGCTTATCTTAATCTTGGCATTCCGCTCAATAAGAATGCAGGCATGTGCCTTGGTTTCAGGCCTTATTCACGCACTTATTATAATCTGCAGGATACTGTAACCAATTCTCCCATCGGAAATGTAGCCAGGTCATACAATGGATTTGGCGGAATGAACTATGCTTATGTGGGGGCGGCCGCAAAGTTTAATGGGTTAAGCCTGGGCTTTAACTTTGGCTATATGTTCGGCAACTTTGAAAGTTCAACGGCCTCCATACCAATTGACTCTGCTGTAACAAACGTCGCCTATGTTGGGCAATATTCAAATTATAACCGCATTGGCGGCCTGTATTGGAAGGGAGGATTTATGTATGAACGTACCATAGATTCAGATTATACTTTTCGTATAGGTGGTACAGTAACTATACAACAAAATATCACTGACAGGCACAGCGTGTACCAGATAAGCAGCTATAATTTTGGGGATACCCTTGTCCATGATACTGCTTCGAGCACCGTAAATGAAAAAGGAAATTTGACCCTTCCGTTAACCTACAGCTTGGGCGTTATGATCGGTAAAAATGATAAATGGGATGTGGGCCTTGACTTTACAGCTACCCAATGGTCGCAGTTTCATAGCTCAGTAGATACTACTTTGTATAGCGGCATAGCAAGCCAGTCATATAAGATGAGCCTCGGTGGGGAGCTTACTCCGAACATCAATAATATTCGAAATTATTTTTCAAGAGTTACTTATCGCTTGGGGCTGTACTATGGCACCGATTACATAGTTCCGGGGGGTACTTCGCTTCCTGTCTATGGCATTACGGGCGGGGCAAGCCTCCCCTTCAGGCGCTCTTTGTCCCATTTACATGTGGCCCTGGATGTGGGCAGGCTCGGCACTACGGCCAATAACCTTGCGCAGGAAACTTATGTTCGGTTTACCTTGGGCCTTTCATTCAATGATAAATGGTTTATTCCGCGCAAGTATGATTAGTGGCGTTCGCAAATATCGCTTTTATCATTTGTCCCGGGTATTGCTTCCGGGTCTTTTGTTTGTATCAATCTCCGCCTGTAATGACCCTAATGAGATAATGGCGCTTACCGGCAAGGGCCGAAGGCAGGAAGACAGGGCCGAAGATGTGGTCATTATTTACAGCAAAGAGGCCAAAATACAGATGCGGATGTTTGCACATGAGTTCGTTCGGAACGAGTATGCCAAACCGCCTTACATCGACATGAACAAAAACCTCAAAGCCGAATTTTACAACGACAGCGGCGAGGTCACAAACGTGCTTACCGCCGATTCATCACGCTATTATGAGGCGCAGGGAAATATCCTGGTCTGGGACAGCGTGCAGATAGTAAGCAAAAAAGGAGAGCAGCTCAATACCTCGGAGCTTATATGGAATGAAAGCATACAGAAATTTTTTACAGAAAAACCGGTTAAGATAACAACCCCCACGCAGGTATTGTATGGCAAGGGAATGGAAGCCAATAGCGATTTCAGTTGGTACCAGGTTACCAATCCCAAAGGCACAGTAGAGGTGGAAAAAGGTGAAATGCCAAAGTAATTGGCCCGTTGTTCCCCCCAAATCACCTATGAATCAGCTTTACTACTTGCTATGCACATTCAGCTTTTCGTACGCTACATTATTGCTGACAAACTCCGGCACTATTTCCTTCATCAGGAATACCGTTTCCAGTGTATAATGCTGGCTGGCGCTGGTTATCAGTTTGTTCACCCGCCTTTCCACCATTTCGAAATCCAACGGGCGCACATCGGCAATCAATATTTTCTCATGGTAGGTAGGCAACGCACGCTCAGTAGTGTTAAGTAGCTCTTCAAACAATTTTTCCCCCGGCCGCAACCCCGTGAATATGATACGGATATCCACGTCCGGCTCCTTGCCCGCCAGCTTTATTACTTTGCGCGCAAGGTCCACTATCTTCACCGGTTTCCCCATATCAAAAATAAAGATCTCGCCCCCCTGCCCCATTACGCCGGCTTCAATCACCAGGAGGCATGCCTCCGGGATAGTCATGAAGAACCTTGTTATATCAGGGTGGGTTACTGTTATCGGCCCGCCTTTTTCTATCTGTTTCTTAAACCTGGGGATCACTGAGCCGTTGGACCCTAAAACGTTCCCAAAGCGTGTGGTCACAAATTTGGTAACAATTGGCTCTCCATCCCCCTTATCTTCCCTTTCTCTGCTGATGTGCCCAAAATAGCTTTGTGTAAATATCTCCGCGATCCGTTTTGAAGCACCCATCACATTGGTCGGGTTTACCGCCTTGTCTGTGGACACCATCACAAATTTTTCAACATTATTGGCCACCGCAAGCTCTGCCAGTATCTTTGTTCCAAGTACATTATTCAACACTGCAATCGATGGATTATCTTCCATAAGCGGCACATGCTTGTATGCAGCAGCATGAAATACGATTTGTGGATTGTACACCTCAAATAGGTGCTCCATCCGCGTCCTGTCGCATATATCACCTAAGTACGCTTTTACCGGAGCGTTCCTGTATTTTTCCAGTATTTCCAAATGGAAATCATACATCGGCGTTTCCGCTTTATCGCACAATATTATAAGGGAAGGCCGGTACTGTACCAGTTGCCTTACCAGTTCACTCCCTATTGAGCCCGCCGCGCCTGTCACCAATATCCTTTTGCCCTTTAGCTCTGTGTAAATAGCTTCGTTATGGATCTTAATAGCCTCTCTTTCCAGCAAGTCTTCAATTTTTATATCCTGTAGCTGTTGGGTATCTAGTTTATCGTTAAGCCAGTCCCGCATTGCCGGTATCTGCTGTATTCTTATCCCGTGTGCAAGACAGGAATCCACTAACTCATTGAGCTTCTCTCTTTCCATATGCCGGGAAGCAAGTATCAGCAACTCCACCCCATCATTTCTTAACTTTATGATACTGCTTTCATGAGTGCTGTATATTGGAATTCCCTCCACAATTTTACCCGGGGTATTAACCGAATCATCCAGGAAAGCAACTACTTCCATATCCCCGTTCGGGAGGCTGTTCATCACTTTTTGCAGGTGCAGGCCGTCCGCCGAAGTATCAAAAACCACCACTTTTTTCTTCTTTGCCTGTATGCCCTGTGACAGTTTTTTGTAGAAATTGAAACAGTACCGCACAACGAGCCTGTACGCGATAATGACAAACGTGGTGATCAAAAAATTAATGGTAACAATCTGCAGGGTAAAGAAATTATTGTTCTTCAAAACGGGTATAAAGGTGTTGAGCGCCAGGTATAAAACTGAGGAAATCGCATTTACTATTACCAGTCTTTGGGCATCTTCAAGATTTGTGTACCTGATTATTCCCGAATAACTTTTAAATAAATAAAAAAGCATTGCGTTCAGCGTCAGTGCTATTACCATCATTAATCTGAGGCCGGCATCAACAGCCGTCCATCTGAAATTCAATTTCAGCATCCTGGACAGCACAAGGCACAAACAAACCAAAATAAGATCTAGAAGGAATACAAACCAGCGGGGAAGAATACGTATTTTATATGCCATTCATTCTAATTTTATAGCTTGGGTTACTCAATCATTTTGCAATATTAAAATTAGGCGCCTTTGTTAAACCGGAGTTATCAACTATTGTATTACAATACTACGAAAAAAAGCTTTTAATCAGTGATTAAAATCACAAAATATTGCCCCTATAGATAAAAACTCTTAAAACTGACACCCACTATAATTAACTGGGCGACAATTCGAAGTTATTGCTGCAAAAATGATGCCGCCTGCGAAAAACTGGGGAATTTGTTAGGTCATTGCTCTTTATATAAGCTTTTGGTTTTTATTATATGATTATTGCTTGCTGATATTTTTATTTATATTTGTTAATAATTAGCTTATATTTGCTCAAAATCCCCGTTTAGAAATTAAAGGGTGATTAAAAATAATAAATATATATTGCGATTGCTGGAAGGTATAAACATATTGGTTGCTGACGACAATCCCCTGAATCAAAAGGTGACAAAATTTATGCTCAGCAAGCAAGGTGCGGAAGTACAGACCGTCTCAAACGGCGTCGAAGCCGTCGATATGTTGCTGAAGTATAGTTATTTTCATGCTGTGCTCATAGATATCCACATGCCGCTGATGGACGGGTTTGAAACAACACAATACATAAGAAACGACATAAAAAATAATATACCGGTCATTGGCCTCACCGCCGATTTGTTAGACAATGCAACCGAAGCATGTATCGAAGCCGGGATGAATGCTTGTGTATGCAGGCCCTTTGACTCAGACGCTTTATCTGAGCTGATTTTGAGTATGATCAAAAAAAATGAAGTTAAAAATTAATTTAATAATATAAATTTCATGCAGGAAGAAATAGTGGATTTTAGTTTCATATATGAAATGTCGCATAATGACTCGACTTACATTTATGAGGTTATAGATTTATTTTTAAAGAGTGTGCCCGAAGGGCTCTCAAAGCTGGAACAAACAATTCGTGAATCAGATGACTTCCTTGTCATCCAGAAGCAAGCCCATTTTTTGAAATCAAGCGCTAATGTCATCAAGGTAAGCGGTATGTATGATAATCTCGTAAAGATAGAAGCGCTCGCCAGGGCGCAGACAGGAAAAGAAGAGATCGTTACCCTCCTCGATAAAATGCTGATCGTTTTTAAAGATGCCCTCCCCGTCCTCGAGAAGGAAAAAGAAAAAAACAGGCTGCTAATAAAGTCTAAAGCAAAAAAATAAATTGGCAAGACTATTTTCATTGGGCTGTTTTATTCCTTGATAAATTTCTGAACATAAATCCCATTCACCCGCACAAAATAAATACCGCTCGGCAAATGCGATACATCAAGCGACACTTCCCGCTCCCCTGTCATCGTGAGCTTGCCGAACGAGGGCCGGGGTGAGGCTTCCACTACTTGCCCGAATACATTGCTTATGGTCGCCTGCGTAACAAGCGCTCCATACATGGCAATATAGAGGATGTTGCTCACCGGGTTTGGGTAAATAAGAAGCCCCTCCTTAACCTGCAAATTACTTACTCCGCTCGGCGTGCTCACCACCAGCCCCGCAGAGGTAGTGCTATCCAAGCACCCGTAGCCAGTAGGCACTATCTTTGCCGTTATAGTGTCTATGCCCGGCGGCTTGGTATAGGTTACAAAAGGTACAGTGGTGGTGGTAAATTCTATACCATGGTTCATCCATTCTATCGTGTAGCTGCTGCCTGCATTGGCGACTGTAGCGGTTACAGTTACTGTCATGCCGGCAGAGGCTATTGCGGGGCTTGAAAGGGAAATAATTGGTATGGTAAGGACGGGCGTAGGGAGGGTTACTTTGCGAATAATATAATTACCGCCGTCGCCAAAATATACGTTACCACATGCATCAATAGTAATTCCACCCGGTCGGCTTAGCCATGCGGCAGTCGCAGGTATCCCGCTCCCATTGTAGCCAAATGTTCCGTTACCGGCAAAGGCATGCACAATTCCAGATGTATCTATCAATCTTACCCTGTTATTGGTATCGGCAAAATAGATTTGGTTGTTTGCATCTATACCGATGGCATATGGATCCATCGGCGAACTGGTTGCAGGCATACCATCGCTTACATATAGCCCTACACCATTGCCCGCTATCGTGGTAATGATTCCGAAAGTATCTATTTTCCTGATGCGCAAATTCATAACGTCAGTCACGTACACGTTATCCTCATTGTCCGTTGCCAACATAGAACATTGCGCCAATTTCGCAGCCGTTGCAGCGCCATTATCTCCGCTGAAACCCAATGTGCCATTGCCTGCATAAGTAGAAATAATGCCCGCTATATTTACTTTCCTTATTTTGTTATAAGTAGGTTCTGAAATATACAGGTTACCACGCTTATCAAAATGGATATCGGATGGGAAAAGTCCTGCTGTTGCTGCCGAGCCGCCATCGCCTGAATCAAATCCATACCCGCTTCCGATCACCGTGTAGATGATGCCAGTCGCAATATCCACTTTGCGTATCCTGTAATTTTGATGATCGGCAATATACACATTCCCTATTGTGTCACAAGCAATGCCAGACGGATACCTGAATGTAGCTGTAGTTGCCTCGCCACTGTCCCCGCTAAAGCCAAGCGAACCTGTACCGGCAAACAAAGATATAATCCCCATCGTATCAATCTTCCGAACTACTTGGGAATACTCTTCCGTATAATAGTAGTTCCCATATTTGTCAAAAGCTCCCAAATCCGCACTGCTTACTTCAGCAGCGGTGGCGGGGGAGCCATCGCCTAATATGCCATTTATACCATCGCCCGCAAACGTCGTAATTGTTTGAGCAGATAGCCCCATCGGAAGCAGGTAACCAACCAAAAACATCAACTTTAGCATATTATCATTATTATACGATCCATAAAACGCCGGTAGAAGGAAGCATTGGAAAAGAAGGGGTTGACCCATAAGGTAAAACGAATATCGTACCTTGCGCTGGTGTAAGCGGCCCCGGTGGATTAAAGGGCAAGCCATTCGCCCATAGCGCATTTACATGCAAAGTATTTGCGCATACACCAGTTATCCCGCTCCCCGCAATAAACACATTATTCAGCCCGCCATCATAGTTATTAGCGCCACTGAGAATAGCGGAGCAACTACCAGCCACACAGTTATTATAACCGGAAAAAATGGAAGAATGGTTAGTGCCTGCACAAATTTTATTTTGTTGTCCGCCGCCTACTATTCCGAAGGTTGAGGGAGCATGCGAAGTGGAATCTATAAAGTTGCCATTACCGCCACCAACGAAGGAGGAATCGCTGCCAAAAATGGATGCGTTGCAAACAATATTCCTACTAGGCATAAAAAAATGATTAATAAAACGATAAAATTATTTTTTCAACCCTGTTATAATGAATAAAGATAATAAAATTACGAGAAAAAATTTAAAAATAAAAAATATTTTATTATAATCTTTTCACACCTGCTGGTCTAAGGGTTCTACCTTCGTCCTAATGTATGGAAGCGCCAGCTTCTGCGCCAATACACTGTATTCCCTCAAACCAGTTCGGTTTCCCTTAATAAAAAACGAATGGTTCCGCACCATTTTTCCGCAGCACCATTTTTTGAAACCCGCCACCACCGCGCCTTTCCAGCGAAAAAAAAATTTCACTACCCGTAGCACAACGCAAATTTTTTTTCAAATGCCGACATTTACATTTGAGCCCAAATAAGATTAACCGTTGTCTCTCATCCGCCTTAGTTTTTCTTTCAATAGCCATAGCTTCAGCGAAGGCTATAACCAGGGAGGAAGCAAAGGCGGGAAATTGTCAAATTGTCGAATTACTATGCTAAACACAAAACAAGAACAATTCTGCCAGCAATACCTCGTAGACCATAATGCCTCCGCATCGGCAGTAAGAGCAGGCTATAGCAAAAAAAACGCCAGGGTCATTGCAGCCCAGCTAATGGCAAAACCATGCATCAAAGCCAGGATAGGCGAATTGAAAAATGAACGCTCAGAACGCCTCGGCATAACACAAAACAACATATTGGCGGCCTTTTGGGATATTGCCAATGCCGATATCAAAAATTATATGTCCTTCAAACCCCGAAAAATAATAATCACCGATCCCGCAACCGGTCTGCAAACAGAAAAGCAGGAAGGTGTGGTGGTTACCTTCAAAGACAGCGATACCATTGACACCCGCAATATATCCGAAATCTCCGTCGGTAAAGATGGCCAATGCAGAATTAAACTTCATCAGCGGGTTACTGCGCTCACCCAGTTGGCCCGGCACATAAACATATCAGCTACCAGGGCAGATGTTACAAATGATGATGAGAAATACTCGGACATCATAACACCCATCGAAATCATCGAGCCTCATGAGTATAATAGCTACAATAACGAATAAATCACCTGGGGGCGCACCGCAGTTCTGAAAATGTTAAGTTTTGCTAAGTTTTGTTAACTGGTAAGTCTTGGCATATTTGAAATGCATTGTAGGTCAATATCTTGTGAATGTATTTTATCAATAATGTAAAAGTGCAAAACGTGTTTGCCGCAGTAAAAATGTAAGTTTTATTAACTTTTGTTAACTTTTCAGGGTGTTTTCATGAGCTTCCCTAGTCCGGGAACTCTTTAACCCATTAACTTAACTTTTTGACTTTCTAACGCTTTAACCTTTTAACAATTCAACCATTTCAACCCATTAACTTTTTAACTTTTTAACCATTTAACCTTTTAACTTTTTAACTTCGTTAAAGAATATTTCAGATGAAACGAACGATCCGAAAAGTTGCCGTTATAGGCTCAGGTGTCATGGGCTCACGCATTGCCTGTCATTTTGCGGGCATTGGGGTGCAGGTGTTATTGCTTGATATTGTACCTCCCGCACTGAATGATGCTGAGAAGGCAAAGGGGCTTACATTAGATAGCAAGCAAGTCCGCAATCGCATCGTCAATGACGCCATGCAGGCCACATTAAAA
>Ga0206890_1090_pt1 | contig 27326 bp, 26 predicted proteins | sample Alteio_BWOrgHeat_58_FD_152960 | JGI IMG/M metagenome (GOLD analysis project Ga0206890, IMG submission 152960) | Enriched cells from forest soil in Barre Woods Harvard Forest LTER site, Petersham, Massachusetts, United States - Alteio_BWOrgHeat_Nextera6 ... | reverse complement strand
CAGCTAAAGCAAAGCAGATAATACCGAACTCCAGGTTTTTGAGATTGAAGAAAAACAAACAACAGCAGGCTAAAGCGCCCAGCCATGTGAATGATTTCATGAATATGCGCTTATTACCCTTATAATCGGCTATGGAAGTTAAAATAGGCAGCAGTATGGCCATTACCAGGTAAGCGGTTGCCAGCGCATAATCAGACAGGGCAGTATTTACAAAGCTCTTTCCAAAAAACAGCACCTTATCCCCCGTTTGCTTATTGGCAGTTATAGCCACATAATAAGCCGGGAAAATAGTTGAAGTAATTACCAAATTATAAGCTGAGTTGGCCCAGTCAAACATGGCCCAGGCACGGATGGTTTTTTTATTGTTCTTGGTTTGCATTGGTGGGGTAAATGTATGTATTAGATCAAGATTTGACAACTTTTAAAAAGTTGTCAAATCCAACTATCCGCCGGATACCTCACTCCTGCTGCCTCCCTTATCTTATCCAATGTTTCCATCATCAAAATAGTATCGGCAAACGATATTACCGGGCTTTCGGTAAGGCCATTTCGCAAACATTCATTAACATGTCGCGCTTCGTATTGATAGCCGGTGCCTTCTTCCTTATGAACAGGTATGAGTTGTTTGGGCGCATCCCTGCCTTCATAAAACTCGATAGTGGCTGATGGTTCATAAAATTTCGAAGTTAACCGTATCCTGCCATTTGATCCGCAAATATCTGCATCAGTTGCCAGGTTGGACGTAAAAGTAGAGAACAGTTGAGCCATAGCGCCATTTTTATAGCGGAAAAGTATGGCGCATTGTTCATCAACCCCGGTAGCTGCCGGGGTCATCACGGCATCGATATGATTGGGCTTACCGAGGATGCTTATCGCCAGGAAGACATTATAAATGCCTATATCCATAATTGTACCGCCGCCTAATGCGGGATCAAATAATCGTGGGTTTACGGGCGCTAATGGCTTAAAACCAAAGTTAGCCAATACCGCTTTTATCTCGCCCAGTAAACCCTGCTGCACCATTTCCATCGTTTTAATATAATGCGGATGAAATTTTGTCCATAACGCCTCCATCAAGAACACTTTCTTCTCCATAGCCAGGTTGATCATTGCTAATGCCTGCCGGGTATTAATGGCGAAAGGTTTTTCGCATAGTACAGCTTTATGATTATTTAAACATAATAGGGTGTTTTCATAATGCAGGTTATGCGGCGTGGCAATGTATATCACATCAACCTCGGGGTTTTGAACCAATTCATCATACGATGCATGGCTGTATTTGACATCAAACTCCGCGGCAAATTTATCAGCAGATTGCTTTGTGCGCGAGCCTACTGCTATTAACTCACAGCCTTCAGCATATTGTAGATCTGAAGCAAACTTGCCTGCTATACGGCCCGTGCCTAAAATTCCCCACTTAATAATTTTCATCGTTATGCGGTAGCTGCTAAGGGCGTATTCTTTGCTTTCTTTTCAGCTACAAATAAAACTATCAGCAAAAGCAATCCAACAATAAAGAAACAATCCAGCGCTAAGGCCGAGTTACGCATCGTGCTGGTATGGTCTTCCACAAAGGCGAAAACAGCAAGGCCCACAACAATGGAGAGTTTTTCGGTAGCATCGTAAAAGCTAAAATAAGATGCAGTATCGGGAATGTTTTCGGGGAGCAATTTGGCGTAGGTTGAACGGGACAGAGATTGTACGCCGCCCATTACTATACCAACAGCGAATGCCGCCACATAAAACTGGCTTTGGTTGGTTATATAGTAAACACATAAGCAGGTTATCGTCCAAAATACTACCAGTACGATCAACGCCTTTGTATTACCATATTTATTGGATGCTATAGAGGTGAGCCATGCGCCTATAATCGCCACCACTTGTATAACGAGGATAATAGTGATCAAGTCGTCGTCCTTCATGTGTAATTCTTTTGCTGCAAATTCTGCAGCAACCAGCATAATAGTCTGCACACCGACTGAATAAAAGAAAAATGCAGGCAAAAAACGTTTCACTAAAGGCATGTTTTTTATCTTCCCCAAAACTTTAGCAAGTTCTTTAAACCCACCTGTAAATACATTGAACTTATGCGAACCCGCATTAGGCTCGCCTTTAGGCAATATTTTGAACGGAATTATAGCAAAACCTATCCACCATACAAAAACAATGATAAACGATATCCGGGCCCCCATATCCTCGGTAATACCAAATGATTGGTGAAAAAGTACGCCAACCAAACAAACCAGCTGCACTACAATGCTGCCTGCAAACCCGTAAATAAAGCCCTTGGCGCTTACATCGTTTTGTTTATCGAGTGTGGCTATTTGCGGAAGGTAGGAATTGTAGAAAACAAAGCCTCCACAATAGCCTATCGTGGCCAGGCCAAAGCAGATCATCCCAAACTCTATTGGGCCGCCTTCTTTCATAAAAAACAAACCTGCGCAGGCTAAACTGCCCAGCCAGGTAAACAATTGCAGGTACAATTTTTTTGCGCCGCGATAATCGGCAATTGAAGTCAGTATCGGCAATAGAATTACGATGAGCAGGTATGATGCGGCCAAAACGTAGTTTTGCAATACCGTATTTACAAATTTATGGCCGAAAAAGCTGACTGTGTTTTTACCATAAACAGTATTAGCCGTAATTCCAACATAATAGGCCGGAAATATGGTTGAGGTGATCACCATATTATACGATTGGTTGGCCCAATCAAACATACACCAGGCCCAGATAGTTTTTTTATTGTTTTTAGCTTCCATAGTTGCACTAAAAGTATATAATTTTTAGTGTTTACAAAATAGTTGCTAAATAAAACAAGCCTTGCTAATTAAAACAAGGCTTGCTTCGGATTTAAAACTTAACTGCTAAGTTCTTCTAAATTATTTCATGGCATCATGCATAGCTGTAATTGCAGCTAAATGTGATTTTATAGTAGGCAAAGTATTATCAACAAAAGCCTTCAGGTCGGGGTCTTTTATTTTTTTTGAGGCATCTTCAAACATACTCACCGTGGCTTTATGGTCGGCCAGCATTTTATCTACATAAGCCTTATTAAAATCTTTACCTGTTTTCATAGCCATCTCATCAATAACCTTTTTTGAATCAGCATTAACCGAATCAGGCATTGTTATATTCTTTTTCTTTGCTATAGCCATTAATTCATCCCCGACTTTAGTATGGTCGGTTACCATCATAGTTGCAAAATCTTTAATTTTATCATTGGTTGATTGGCTCATGGCATTCTTGCTTAATGCAATTTCGGTCATACCACCGTTAGCCGCATCTACCGCAAATTTGGCATCATCTTTATCGACCGCTATACCTGTCATACCACTCGTAGTGGTATCCTTAACGGCGTTTGCGCTATCAGCCGCCGCTGTACTATCTTTCGCTCCGCTATGGCAGGCCTGGAATGTACAAGCCGCTAACGCGATCATCATAATTGAACTTAATTTTTTCATAGCTATTTGGTTTATTTTTTTAGTTAATAATTAAACAGCGCATAGCCTATTAAGTTTTATATTGTTGATTATAAAGGGTTATATAAATTATTAAACCGCTCAGTGAGCTATCAATTCTAAAAAAATAATATTTTTATGAATATTAACTAAGTGCATTATATGCGGCCGATAGATGAATACTTTTTGCAAAAAGATGAACCCATAAAAAGTTACCTGCATTTTTTGAGGGAGCATATTTTACAACTTGATACCTGCATAACCGAGGCCTGGAAATATGGTATGCCTTTTTATTGTTACAACAAAAAAATGTTTTGCTATTTATGGGTGCATAAAAAATATCATCAACCCTATATCGGTATTGTAGAAGGAAAACGCATAAACCACCCCGACCTTATCCCCGAAAAACGGGCGAGAATGAAAATATTATTACTTGATCCGATAATGGATATTCCGGTCGATAAGGTTGATCAGATATTGAATGAGGCTATCTCACTTTATAAATAAGATTATAAAATAGTGATTTTTATATCGGGTTTCTAGCATCGGCAAGTACGGTTTGTGCGGGTATCGGTTTCCGCCAAGGCCTCGTTTATACCCCAAATACGATTATTCAATAAAAAAGAAAATTACTTTTCGTAATCTCTCAATTTAGTCTATCTTTGCCACTCTTAAAAAATCCTAACTGCGGAAGTGGCGTAATTGGTAGCCGCACCAGACTTAGGATCTGGCGCTTCACGGCGTGGGGGTTCGAGTCCCTTCTTCCGCACAAACCCCTTGTATGTGATAATACAAGGGGTTTTTACATTAAATACTGTTGATTAACCTGTTAAATAAGGCCATCATCGCCAGCCTTTAACAAATTCTGCAAATTCATCTTTGTATTGGTCTGACACCGGGAGCATTTTATCGCCGATGTAAACTGTATTTTTGGTTAATGAGGTAACTTTCTCCAGCGAAATGATAAACGACTTATGAATGCGCATGAACTTATTGCCGGGTAATTTTTCTTCCAGCGACTTAAGTGTTATTAACGAAAGGATATTCTTGTCTGGGTTAACTAAGTGAATTTTCGCGTAATCTTTCAGCCCTTCTATGTAGGCAATATTACTGTGAGCCACCTTTACTGTTTGAAACTCCACTTTCAGGTAAATATATTCTTCCTCTTTTACAGCCGGTTCGGGTTGGCTTATTTTTACACGTGTTTGATTGAGTGCTTTATTTGCCCCCCTTAAAAATTCTTCATAACCAAAAGGTTTGAGCAGGTAATCGATCACATCCAGCTTATAGCCCTCTAAAGCAAACTGGTCAAAAGCGGTCGTGAAAATAATCAACGGGGTATGACCAGCATTCCTTCCCGATAAAATACGGGCCAGCTCTATGCCGCTCAGATCGGGCATTTGTATGTCCAGAAAAATAAGGTCAACCTCGTTCTCACTTATAAAACGCAAACTTTCAATGGCATTAGAGAAACTCCCGGCTAATTTCAAAAAAGGGGTGCGCTCAATAAACCGGCATACCAGGTCAAGCGCAGGCGGTTCGTCATCAATAGCAATGCAGGTCAAAATCATAATAACAAGGTTAGTTTAGCTTCGTATTCTTTTCCGTTGATCATCCCGGTACGCAACGTATATTTTCCGGGGTACAACAGGTCAAGCCGCCGCGTGGTATTTACTATACCTATGCCATTACTATTATCTTCGCTTGCCCCCCTGTTTTCATAAACCGTATTTCTTACCATCAATTCTACGCTGTCTTCATTTTGTATGATCCATATCGTGATATGACCTTCTGAAACCCCACTTACGCCATGTTTAAAAGCATTTTCCACGAACGGCAAAAACAGCATTGGAGCAATCATCACTTCGTTTACACGCTCCTGTATTTGCGCTAATACGGTCGTTTTTTTACTTATCCGCAGCTTCATCAATTCAATATACTCTCTTATAAAACCAATTTCCTTGCTCAAAGGTGTTTGTTTATCTGCGGCATCATACAATACATACCGCATCATTTTTGAAAGATTAGTAATTGCCGTTCGGGCAACATCGCCGTCAGAAAGTGTGTAGGAATAAATGGTATTCAGTGTATTGAAAAAGAAATGCGGGTTGATTTGCGCCTTTAATAAGGTAAGTTCAGTTACCGTTTTTTCCTGCTCCAGTTGCTGCCGTAGTATTACTTCCTGTTGCCATTTCTGGATAAAACTGATAGTAATACCCAGTCCTATCATCAGCAGGTTCATTCCCGGTACAAAGGTATCAAAACGCCCATGATGGTCTGGACGTCCCGGTGGCCCACCGTGCGGCGGATGCGGGTGATTGAAAATAAACGGATTAAGGTTAAATACCGAATTGATGAGGTTATTTAAACAAGTTACTGCAACTAACAATACAATAACCGCAACTATATAAGTAATTACCTGCTGCTGAATGAGCAGACGGGGAATAAGCAGGTAGAAATTCAAATAAAACACCGCCATTAAAATGATCAATAACACGGTTTGCCTTATCCAAAATTCATTGGTGATAATTATCCCCAAACCGGAGGGGTGCGCGTATAATACACCGGCTGCCAGTATAAGCCAGCAAATAAAATGAACCAAAATAAAGATATTCTTTTTTTTAAACACACTCATCGGGCAGTAATTATACCACAATTATAAAGATACAGAATTTAAACGCGATGCCTGATCGTCCACATCCTGCTGAATATCGTCCACATGGGGCTTTTTATCGACAAAACCCTATTCCCATAATTTAGGCAGCCGATGGGCTTATAAATCAACCGCTTGTCGATTATTTCCGGCTAATGGTCTATCGCGTTTTATTATGTAAGTGACAGCGCCTTTATTTGAATGCTGAAACATAAAAATAAATACAATGAAAAAGATAAACCTGGTAATGACCTTACTATTCCTTGGCTCTCAACAATTATTTGCGCAGGACGGTAAATTAAAAAACATACAAACCGGGACCGGTATTTGGGCCCCGGCGGTTAAAGTGGATGGCAACCTTAAAGAATGGAATGACAGCTTCCAGGCATATAACAAACAAACCAAGCTTTATTACACCATTAGCAATGATGATAAATTACTATACCTGGTGATAAAGTCAACAGATATGACCAACAATAATAAAATTGCTGGTGGCGGCATAACGGTTACCATTAACACCGAAGATAAAAAAAAAGATAAAGACGCTTTTATACTCACCTACCCCGTGATAACCAGGGCGACCGGCAGAGGTGGCAATGGCCCCGGCCCTGGTGGTGACGGGCCGCGCGGTGGGTTTGGCGGATTTGGTGACAGAAATACTGCCCCCGATTCGGCTGCCATTGCAGCCCGGCATAAACAAACCGTTGATGCTGCTAAGGAGATCAAGTTATCTGGGTTTAAGGACATCAGCGATACGGTGATCTCTATTTACAATGAATACAGTATCAAGGCAGCTATTGGCTATGACGCAGCAGGCAATTATGATTACGAATTGGCTATCCCGTTAAAACTCTTAAACATTAGTCCCGGCGACAATAAAGAAATTGCATATAACGTAAAAGTAAATGGGTTAACCATGCCTAATTTCGCCCGACGCGATGACGGCGGTGGGCCTGGTGGCGGTTTCGGAGGTAATGGTGGTGGTGCACCCGGCGGCTTTGGCGGCGACGGCAACCGTGGAGGCAATGGCCCAGGCGGTCCCGGAGGGCCTGGAGGTCCGGGCGGGCAAGGATTTGCTGAAATGTTTTCATCAACCGATTTCTGGGGCAAATACATCCTGGCAATAAAATAACTACCTTTCGGTGAGACAACTTGAAATAGATAAACGATAATTAAATTATATGAACAACCGTTTTTTGCGTACCCTTATTTATTTGTGGCCCATACTGCTGGTTTACCCCGTATATGCGCAACAGGGTAATATCAGCATTAGCGGTAAAGTAACCGGCTTTGAAGACGGGCAACCCGTGCGCCAGGCCAGTGTGAGTATCAATAAAAAAGGTATTGGCACAGCTACTAATGCCGCCGGGTTGTTCGCTTTAATGATACCCGCCGCAAACCAGGCCGATACTTTGAAAATATCATGCATAGGTTTCAAAACCAAACAATTGCCAATAACCGATCTTAAGAATGGTGAGGAATTGAACATTGTTCTTGAAAAAAACACCCGCGAATTAAAAGAGGTCACTATCGCGTATTATGATGCGCCAAAGATCATACAAAAAGCTATTGACCGCATACCCGAAAATTACCTTAACCAGCCCCATATTCTGCGTGGCTTTTACCGCATGTACACTTACAGCGACGATAATCCGCTGCAATTATCAGAAGCGGTGTTTGATGTTTATAATTTTGGTTACGCCGACACACGGGCCGACTTGTTCAGGCTGATCAAAGCGAGGAACGAAAAAAATGACCGGGACTTTAGTTCGCTGGAGTTTGGACAGAAACCAAACTCCATTTTTGAGGAGGACATTGTAAACCATCTGCATGCCTGCGGATTTTTGAATAAAGAAGGATTAACCAGGCACCAGTATTACGTAACGGGTATCGTTGATATGAAAGGCTACCGGGTTTATGAAATTGAATTTAAGGAAAAGCCGGGGGCTGGCGACAAAACGTTTCGCGGCAAGCTATATATCGACACCAAAACCTATGCTTTCGTTTATTTCGATTTTGGGTCGAACCTTGATGATCTACAGAACTTCGGCACCGGTAATTTTGCCGAACGCTCATTAATGAAAACAGGTGATGTTGATTTCGGACTGCTGTATGACAATTCTAAAGTGAGTTACCAGGAGGTAGGGAAGAAATGGGTGTTGGCCAGTGTTGAAGGTGATGATTCAGTAACCGTTAGAAGCTCAAAATTGACGTACGACTATATTGCCCATGTAAAATTCAATTACCAGATAACAGCTGTAGATACCACTCAAAAGGAATCTTTTAACTCCAAATTGGGCCGCAATGATGACATCAACGCGTACAAGAGCAATGGTGATGAAAAATTTTGGAAGGATTATAACATCCTTTTGTCTGATTACGATACAGAGGGCATTTTTAAACAGATACAGGCCATCAACAAATTAAAGAAGGTAAAAACTGATCCATAATTAACAGGTTCAAATTTAAAAACAGGTCGGCAACTATATATAGTAGCCGAAAATAAATATATTTACGTTCAATCTTTTTTTGAACGTAATATGAAAAAAATCAGCCTGCTTACCCTGTTTTTATTTCCGTTACTCGTATCTGCCCAAAAACCCGACTCTGTATGGTTTGTAAATAACTATACCAAAAAAGAGGTTTATATACCTATGCGCGATGGCGTAAAACTTTTTACCTCTATCTATATACCTACGGATCAAACAGAAAAGCACCCTATACTCCTAACCCGTACTCCTTATTCTGTTTCGCCTTATGGCAAAAGTTTTAGGCCCTATTGGCGCAATTATATGCTAAGATATTGCAAGGAAGGCTACATTTTGGTTAACCAAGACATCCGCGGCAAATATATGAGCGAGGGTGTATTTGAGGTGGTGCGCCCATTTAACCCCAATAAAAAAACCAATAAGGATATTGACGAAGCAAGCGACTCATACGATACAATTGACTGGCTGATAAAAAATATTGATAACAATAATGGCAACGTGGGCGGAATAGGTATTTCGTTCCCGGGTTTTTATGCTACGATGATAGCGTTAAGCGGGCACCCAGCTTTAAAAGCTGTTAGTCCGCAGGCCCCGGTAACCGATCGCTTTTTTGGCGATGACGACCACCATAACGGTGTTTTAATGCTGATGGATGCCTTTGATTTCCATGTGGCAGGTGCCTTTAGCGCGCCAAGCCGTGCACCTTCAACAAGGGGCGCCAGGGGTGGTTTCCGTATTACCGATCAGGATAATTACAACTATTACTTAAACATGGGCGCGCTGCCCAACCTTACCAAATTAAGTGGCGACACCATGAAGTTTTGGAGCGATATGATGGATCATCCCAATTTGGATGCCTGGTGGAAAGCACGCGATGCACGGTCGGGTATTAAAGGTGTGAAGCCAGCCATGCTGATAACAGGCGGCCTTTTTGATGCCGAAGATGGTTATGGGGCATGGAACACTTATAAAGCTTTGGTTAAGCAAAGCCCGGCTACCAATAGCAAATTGATAATAGGCCCATGGTATCATGGGCAATGGTCAAGTAAAGATGGTACGCACATGGGTAACGTGCAATTTGACAGCAATACCTCGCTTTATTACCAGGATATGGAACTATCTTTTTTTAATTATTATTTGAAGGGCAAAGGAGCTGATACTTTAAGTAAAGCGACCATCTTTTTTTCCGGCGAAAATAAATGGCGCAAGTTTTCGCAATGGCCGGTGGTTGATATAAAACCAACCCCCATTTATCTTCAACAAAACGGTAAACTATCATTTACTGCCGCAAAGACCCCAAAACCAACGTTTGACAGCTACGTAAGCGACCCCGCCAAACCGGTTCCGTATGCCGAGAGGGTTCACGCTAACCGTACCCGCGAATATATGGACGACGACCAGCGCTTTGCCGCCCGGCGTACAGACGTACTGGTTTATGATACCGGTGTATTACCAAACGACATAACATTAGCAGGCCCGGTAATTGCAGACCTGATGGTTAGCTTATCAAATACCGATGCTGATTTTGTTGTTAAACTGATAGATGTATTCCCTCCCGGATCGGGCGTTGACCCGCTAACCAAATACCCGATGGGCAACTACCAGATGCTGGTACGTGCCGAAATTATGCGCGGCAAATTCCGTAATAGTTTCTCAAAACCCGAACCTTTTGTACCGGGCAAACCAACGGAAGTTAAATTTGCCTTACCTGATGTAGCCCATACTTTCAAAAAAGGCCATAAGCTAATGATACAGGTACAAAGTACCTGGTTCCCGTTAACAGACCGAAACCCGCAGCAGTTTGAGGATATTAACAAAGCAAATGATGCCGATTTTTTAAAGGAAACTATTAAGGTTTATCATAATAGCTCCAAGATAATATTGCCGGTGATTCAATAAATTTAAGAGTAATTAGATATGGCCTTAATTGCCTGTACCTTTCAAAAAAGGCGTTCCTTTGCCTGTTGCCAGGTAAGCCTGTAAACTCGCTATAAAATAATCCCAGCCGGCTTCGCACACAGTATAACATTCAAAACTTTGATTTAAGCCCTCGTGCAAAAAAGTTAAGTTTGTACCCTGGTCAACAGCGGTTAGTGTCCATAACATTTGGGTGCCTTCCCATTCTGCTTTGTTGGTAAGTGAAGCCATATCGATATAAGCTTTAACACATTTCCATACTACCCGCTTATTGGGTGTCGCTTCCGCAATATCCATTGTTTTGCAGGTATTGTTAAAGGCGATGTTAAAAGTATCGCCCCTGCGGGCCGCTGTACCGGTAAGGTCATTGCTCCACCAATCCTTAATGTGTTCGGTAATAGCGGCGTAAACTTCACTTACCGGCTTATTTACGGTAAAGCTTTTTTGATAATCGTTCATATAGATCGTTTTTACCCGTTAACTAATACTATTGCTCCATTTTTCAACCAATTGTGCATCAAAGCTATCGTCCTCTTTGGTGTTGGGCTGCCCTTTACCGGTAGTTATCAGGCTGCGCAAACTCTCGTTTATATAATTTGTCCAGGCTTCACGGCATATCTCATAACATTCATATTGGGGCACCAAACCTTCATGCGTGAACCTCATTGCTGTTTGATTATCTTTTTGTGAAATATCAAATATGATCTTTGTGCCGTTCCATTCGCTTTTATCCCCGGTAAATTTGAAATAATTATCCAGCACCAGCCAAACCACTTTTTGACCGGGTACCATTTCAATCAATTTTATTTTACAGTAATGGACGTCTTTATAGCTATAGATATATCCATCGTTAAGCTTTTCTGTCCCTCCTTCAATGTTTTCTGACCACCATCCGCGAACATTATTGATGGCGTTGAATACATCTAAGGGCGTCTGGCTCACCAACAAAGTGGTGGTAAAATCTTGCGTAGTCATTTGTTTTGTTGTTTAGTTAACCAATTTGTTGTTTAATAGGGCATCTAACCGTTTCAGTTTCGATGTCCAGAACTCATCAAAATAAGAGATCCATTTCTGCAACTCGTTAAATCCATCTTGTTTTAGCGTACAATGCCGTTCCCTGCCAATATCCTCAATAGCTATAAACCCGGCGGTGTATAGTATTTTAATATGTTTTGAAACAGCGGGTCGGCTCATGTCGAAATTTTCTGCAAGGTTATTGATGGTTAAACTATCCTTTGAGAGCAGCATCAACATCTTCCTCCTGCTGGGGTCGGCAATTACCTGGAATGTATCAAGTGTTGATTGTGCCATGGCTTGCAGCGTTTAAACGATCGATAATTTTATGTACATTTTTAACCCAGCCTTCGTTCATAGAGTTGAAAATCAACAGGTTTTCCATGATCGCAAAATCACTATGCTCCAGTACTAATTCTGTACCTTCGTTTTTGGACTTTAATTCCCATTTAACTACTGAATCAATATTGATGATGCCGTCGCCGGGCCCTAACTTCCACGAATACGAAAGCTTTTCGAAAGGAACGATCTCTAATACCTTGCAATAAACAATTCCATCGAAATTATAATCCGGTTTCGGCCCGGTCCTGAATTGAAACTCATGTCCAACAATAGGCTGAAAATCGTTTTTCATCAGCCATAGATCCATTAACTCGGAGTTTGTCAGGTATTCCCAAACTGCCTTAGGGGGATTGGGGAAGAAAAATTGGTGATTGATACTTTTATTCATAATAGGTAACTTTTAAGTTACCCAAATGTATAAGTAACTTTTGAGTTACGCAAATTTATTTTCAAAAAAATAGTAATTATTATAGACTAAGCCTGATTGTCAAATTTAGGATGGCGACTTAATTTGCCAATTTGGTTGATTTTTAATCGGTTAGCTGATTTATTAATCCTTCAAAATACCCCGGCGCCTCTAACAACCTGCTCCCATACCACGAAAACATTTCGCCATCAACCAACTTAACTTTAGCATTGGGCAATAAGGCTTTAAACTCATCTATATGCTTCTGCGCAAACGGATATGGTTCTGATGAAAGAAAAACAACACCAGGATTGGCCTTAATAAGCATTTGGTTGGTTACTTCGGGGTATCTGTCTTGCTCAAATACGTTTGTTAACCCACATTTTGTTAGCAGGTTGTCAATAAAAGTATCCTTGCCTGCAACCATATAAGGTTTGCGCCATATTAAATAGGCTACGCTTAAATAGGTTTGTTGGATATGCAATTGGCTAAACCGTTCAGCTATTAATTGATTTAATTTTTTCGCTTCAGCTTCGCGGCCAACCAATTGCCCCACTCCTGCTATCATAGCCAAAGCTTCGTCCAAATTACTGATATCGCTTATCCAAACCGGATAAAGCTGCATCAGTTCTTCTATTTGGATACGCTCGTTTTCTTCTTTATTGGCGATTATCAGATCGGGGTTTAGCTGTTTTATCAGGTCGATATTCAATTGCTTGGTACCGCCAACTTTGGTTGTTGTTTTAAATTTTTCGGCAGGATGAATACAAAATTTGGTTATGCCTATAACTTCATCACCTAAACCCAAATGAAACAGCAATTCCGTTTGCGAAGGTACTACAGATATTATCCTTTTTGGGACAAAAGGCAAAATAACTTCGCGATGCAACTGATCGGTAAATACGGGCATTTTAGTTTTAGTTATTAAATGTTATAGACGTTAAAAAGGTTAAGACGCTTAAAACATTTACAACCTCTACAACCCTTACAACTAAACACTATATATCTGATACACCCCAGTAAGCGTTCTGTTTTTCGCTGATCCTACCAATACAGTAGTGATCTTCTTTTCCATCATTAATTGCTCGGCTTTGTTAACAAACTCATCGCCGTCAATTATTACCGGGTTGGCGGTCATCATTTCGGTAACTGTAAGTTTGGAGGTATCCGGGTTGCGCAATAAAGCGCGGCGAAGGTCGCCATCGGTAATAATGCCTTGTACATATTGCGCATCGCCTACTACCACCATACCCAGGCGGCCTTCAGACATCCGCAGCAACACATCAGTAAACGAAGCGTCGATGTTTATAAAAGGCAGGTTATCAACCCTCATCTGGTCTTTTACTTTTACCAGCAATTTACGCCCCAGGCTGCCGCCGGGATGAAACCGCGCAAAATCTTCTTCCTGGAACTGCCTTGTTTCCATTAAAGCTATGGCCAATGCATCACCCATAACTAATGTAGCCGTGGTTGATGATGTAGGCGCTAATGCCAATGGGCAAGCCTCGCGGGTAATATTGATATTAAGGTGATGATCGCTGTTTTTAGCAACGGTTGAGTTTGCATTGCCGGTAATACTGATAATTAAATTCTTATTCCATTTTAAAAACGGGATAACTTTAAGCACCTCATCGGTTTCGCCAGAGTAAGAAATAAGCATGATCTTATCATTTTTACCAACAATACCCAAATCGCCATGAAATGCTTCGCCGGGATGTAAAAAAAAGCTGGGCGTGCCTGTACTTGACAACGTAGCCGCTATCTTTTTACCAATAATCCCCGATTTACCAATACCAATAACAATTATTTTTCCATCGGTATTCAATATCGCTTCAACAACCCGTGTAAATTCGTCATCTATCAACGCCGCCACATTTTGCAACGCTTCTATTTCAATATCAAAAACCTTTTTGGCAATGTCTTTCATTCGTTTTAAGTTGTACGTAATACGTTGTACGTAGTACGTATATTTATCCTTCACGTATAACCCATAACGTCACACGTACAACCAATTTACCTATGCAATTAACGGCACCATCACTTTATCCAAATCTTGCAGCTTCACCATATTCGGGCCGTCGCTAAGGGCATTATCGGGGTCGGGGTGTATCTCCATAAAATAGCCATCCGCGCCAAAAGCTTTAGCGGCAAGGGCCATCATGGGTACAAAGGTGCGGTCGCCGCCGGTTTTACCCCCTGCCCCACCCGGGCGTTGTACCGAATGGGTACAATCCATACAAACAGGGTAGCCAAAGGCTTTCATATCATGGATGTTCCTAAAATCAACCGCGAGGTTATTATAGCCGTACATGTTGCCGCGTTCGGTTAATATTACCTGTGTATTGCCTGCTTCAACTACCTTTTGTGCCGGGTAAAACATATCATGACCCGACAGGAACTGCGCCTTTTTTACGTTTACAATTTTACCTGTCTTTGCGGCGGCAACCAACAGATCGGTTTGGCGGCATAAAAACGCCGGTATCTGCAACATATCAGCCACTTCGCCAACAATAGCGGCCTGGTAACTTTCGTGTATATCGGTAACCACCGGCAGGCCAAAACGTTCCTTTACTTTCAAAAGCATTTCCATGCCTTTTTCTAATCCCGGTCCGCGGTAGGAGTGTATGGAAGTGCGGTTAGCCTTATCAAATGATGATTTAAAAATTACCGGTACATTGTATTTCTGCCCGGCTTCGGCTACTTTTTCGGCAACCTGGTATAAAAGCTCCTGGCTTTCCATTACACAGGGGCCTAATATAAAAAACGGCTTTTGCCGCATTTGTTCAAACAGCATATAAGTTTATAATAGGCTGCAAATATAGTGATGTTTTGGATTGAATATAATACCAGTTACTGATGGCACAGGGAAATCGCTTTTAAAACCTGTCGCCTGTTTTACCCTATCCTCCTTCTTCTGCTAAATTTAGGGGAAGGTATCGCACAGTGGCCGTGTTTATCAATTTTGAGGATTAAACTCACTTGAAAAGCACCTGAAATTCTTAAAAGCTTTTTTCCTGACTGATAACAGTTGAACCGAACGAAAAGATCAGGAAAAAAGCTCCCTGTCGCGGATCTTTTGGGCATCGGTATAATCCTCTTGCCACCAGGCCACGTCGCCGGGGTTGCGGGGCGGCGAATGCAGGTATATTTTGTTGGTTGGCGCGGTTGATTTTTGCAACGCGTCCCTAAATTCATAATGATCAAACATAGCTACGGCCTCAACCATATAAGATACTGCAACCCGGCGGTCCTGTATCAAAAGCAGGTTTTCGCCATTTTGCAAATCCGCAGATGACGAAAAATTATACGACCCCATATACACCCTTGCGGTAGGCTTATCAAAATCAATTACCACAAATTTATGATGCATCCTTATGCCAGACCCACCTGTAGCTTCGGCTTTAAATGGCTCGGGAACATTAGTAACCAGGCTTGCCGGGAACACAACCGGCAGGTTCCCATCCGGCTTTTGCACGTCCAGGCCTCCAACGTTCCTGTCAGAAATGCCATAAACAAAAAGCGCGTCATTTGCGGTAACCGTTTTTATAGCATCACGTATCACACCGGGTGTTTGGTACAAAAAGGCGAGCGAATACAGCAAACTCGAACTGGTTGTTGTAATATCATTAGCAATACTATTTAAAACTGCATTGGTAGCATTATGGGGGGAAAAACTAATTTTTGCCTGTATATTGGGTAATTGCAGGTTATTCCAATTTGCCGATGGCGTAGCTGCAAAGCCCGCAGCATGATTTATGTTGGCCCATAAATTATCAAACGCGTCAAAAAACAGTTGTACAGCAGCAGATCCCTGTACAACAATGGCATTATTGTTCTGCACAAAAAATCCTCGCCATGAATAGTTGGTTGACCCGCAAACTGCTGATTGAACCAAGCCACTTACGGCAATGGTTTTATTATGCTGTAAATCGCCCATGTGCTGGCGCTGTACATTGGCCTCCCCTGCCGATGCAGTTAACATGGTTTGAGCCTGGTCTTCGGCCGAGCCTGCGTGGCCATGTGTGCCAGAATCATCAATAATTATTTTGAGACGGTTACCTAATTTTACTAAACGCGTTACTACTTCGGGCTCATTAAGGTCATAGGCAGTTACCCGCACCTGCGCGGTTGTATCATTTATGGCACTATCCAATAAATCAAGTATCGCGCTTCTTGCTTCAAAGCCCATCCAGTTCAATGCAGCAGTCTCTTGTGGATTAGTTGAAACAAAAGTTAAACCTTTGTCCGGATCGGTAGGTATCAGGGTAGTTACATCGCCCCCGCCTGCAAATTTGTCTGCAAACGCCTGCGATGCCACAAAACCTCGTGTAAAAGCCACGTTTAATTCACCGGGATAGGTTTCGCCCTGTAAATTAATTACCGCCTGCTGGTAATCGCCATAACTTAACACGTTGTTATTATCCATAAATACCGGCGTAACGCGATAAGTATAATCGCCGGATAAATTGGCATTATATGGAAAATGTATCCACCTGAATTTCTGAATAGGCGACAGACGAGATGATAATGTATTTGGGTTTACGTTGCCATCATTTTGAAGGAAGGAAAGGCGGTTCATAACCGGGTAAAATTGCGCGCCGCCCGGTTCCATATATTCAATAGCAAAGCCAACAAAATTAACCGGAGGACTCCCGTTGTTCCAGTTCATACCTAAAAGGGCCATGCTCTCTCCGCGAAAGATCTTCAATGAAAACAGCGCTGCGGCGTTAGTGCCCGAAACTTCAAAATCAGGCGGGGTTAATGGAGTTGCCATAGTTGATGATTTGAGTGGTCTTTAAGTTACTTTTTGTTTAATTAAATATAATGACAGGTTATACTATTAGTATTAACATTAGGTTATATTTTACATTTATAGTAAAGGTAAAAAAGCGGGCAGTTGGTTTATACCGTGTTTTAACGGTATTTTCAGGGTGATCTCACCTTTTTTGCAAGACATGCAAGGTTAATAGTTATAACAAAAGCCGTACTAATACCGAGGCAATTTACGGACGATTTAAAGCGAATTGCCCTCTTAAGTGATTCTGAGGCATATTAAGTATAATCAAAGCCGGATAAGGTCGAACACAACACCTCACTTTTAAACTGGTATTAAAGTGTTTCAAATCTATTAGCTGTACAAGTTATTTGTGATCCAGTTTCCCTTTAAAGTCGGTAATGGTACTTCCATCATAACGATACACTCCATCAAATGCGCCAAACCAAATACTTCCATCATATGCTTCTAAAATCCCGAAAATCATTGGTTTATTTGTTATTTCTGTTACCGTTGGCCTTGTATTGGACAATGTCTTTTCGTCATAGCGGGAAAGTACCCAACCACGGGCATTAGCACTTTCTGAACTAGTCCAAATATTGCCCTTTTTATCTTCGTAGATATAACCAACAAACTTCTGCGTAAAATTGATAAATGTACTACCGTCATAGCGCCAAAGGCCATCATAGCCCCCCAGCCAAATATTGCCTTTTTTATCTTTGATTATCGAACGAACATTCGCAAAATGTTTTCCGTCTTTATTGGTTATAGTGGTAAATGTCTTTCCATCATAAATGAAGGCATAGCCCCTTGTACCAAACCAAAGTTTTCCTATTTTGTCTTCAACGATAGCATTAACATCATTATGCATCCAACTACCTTCCGGAAGCTGGCGTTGATAAACTGATCCGCGGACAGAATCGGCATCAGTTGGGGCTGGCACATCTTTCATTTTAAAATTTTTAAAGGATTTTCCATCGTAACGGCTTGCCCCGCTTCCGGTGCCGAACCAAATATTACCCGTTTTATCTTCATAAATATTAGTGACCTCATTACCGGCAAGCCCCTCTTTTGTTGTGAAATTTTTAAAAGATTTCCCATCGTAATAATAAACACCTGAACCAATAGAGCCAAACCAAAAATTGCCTCTTCTATCTTCTAAAACAGAAAAAAAGCGTGCCGAACTTACTTTACTTGTGATATTTGTAAATGATTTTCCATCATATTTAAAAATACCCTCCCATGAAGCAATCCAAATATTGCCATTTCGATCTTGCTTGATCGTACGAACGATGCCGTTGGGTCCATGAGAAGTGGATATGGCCTTAGTTTCAACGGCATCCTGAACGCCATTCTTTTGTTGGGCCTGTACAGGAAAATTGATTACTCCTGCCAACATGACAATCAGGCTGTACAAAACATTTCTTTTATTTTTCATATTATATCAAAGTTGATCCAGCGAAATTACTTTGATATCTTTCAGTGCGGGGAATTTGGATTGTAAATAAAAGTGTAAACTTTGTAAATAAATCTCAATATTATGAAACAACAAAGCCCGATACTTTCGTATCAGGCTTTGTACCCAGCGCCGGAGTCGAACCGGCACGGTTTCCCACAGGTGTTTGAGACCAGCGCGTCTACCAATTCCGCCAGCTGGGCTTTTGCTATGAGAGTGGATTAGTTTCTCAGAAGCGGGCTGCAAATGTATCTAAACTCTCTTTAATTCGCAACAGATATTTTTGTCTGAAGTAAATATTTGCAATATCATTTAACCGGCTTTCTTTGGTAGTATCGTTCAATTGGGTATAATCATGGGTCAACGCGGCCAGCTCTTCATTCATATCGCTTTCAATAGCAAGCACTTCGGCGGTTATATGGCCCAATTGCTGCGCGTCATCCACTTCCATCAGGCGTTCGTTAATGTCCATCATTTCCATTAAAAAATCTCCCGGCAATTGTGGCTTTGCGCCTTCAGTAACCAGGTTGTGCGACCTTAAAACATATTCTAATGTCTTCGCAGGGTTTGAGAGGGCCTGGTAAGCCTTATTGTTCAGGGTTGATAATTCTAATATTTCCTGCTGTTTGGCATCATCTTCATTGGCGTAAAAATCGGGGTGGTACTTTTTACTTAACTGGTAAAACTTCTTTTTCAGCTCTGCCTGGTCGGGGTTAAATGATTCGGGCAGGTTATAAAACTCAAAATAATTCATGGGGCAAAGTTAGGCGTTTTTAAATACAATCATTATTCAGGCACTTCCTCCGGTATCTTCCCATGCCACCAGGTAGCCAATGATGACCCTGTAACGTTCATTAACGGCCCAAATATGGCCGAGGCTAAGCCTATGGTTGCCATTCCGCCCATTAATAAGGCCAGGCCGGATGCTAAACCTGCATTTTGCATACCCACCTCTAATGATATGGTACGGCAATCCTTTTCCTTAAAACGCAGTAACCGGCTCGACCAGTAGCCCATAGTATAGCCTAAAATATTATGGATCAATACTGCCAGCACCAATAACGGGCCTACTTTAAGCAGGCTATCCCTGCCGGCAGCGGTTATTACCACAATAATTAACCCAATGCCAAGCATGGAGATCAAAGGCATTATTTTATCCAACCATTTAACTTTGCCTCTAACCAAAATGTGAAATAATAAGCCCGCGAAAATTGGAATAAGCACAACTTTAGTAGTATCCCAGGCCATATCCCAGAAATGAACGGCTACAAACCTATCAGCCAGCAAACGCATTAATAAAGGAACAAACAACGGCGCAAGCAATGTAGATACAGTAGTTACCGCGATAGATAAGGCCAAATTTGCCCTCGCCAGGTATGACATTACGTTGGATGCCAGTCCGCTGGGGCAGCAGCCAACTAAAATAATGCCTGCGGCTATTTCTTTGGGGAAGTTAAACACTGTAGCAATTGTAAAACCTATCAGCGGCATAATGGTATAATGACAAATTACGCCAACAGCTATCGTTTTGGGTGTTTTCAATACAGCAGCCAATTCCTTTAAACTCAACTCGCTGCCCATACCAAACATGATGACCTGTAATAACGGGATAATGAGTTTAGCCAGTTTAAAATCGCCAACCTGTACAAAGTATTGCGGGTAATACATGGCCAAACTAACCGCCGCGAAGATCATGGTGGTAAATGAAAAGCCTTTGAATTTAGCTGTATTACGAAATATGAGGGTTAAGTTCAAAAAAAACAGCATGAGCAGCCAGCCGCCTATTGATCTTTCACCTGTAATTACAATAACAAGATAAATCAGCAGCAATAATACTGCTGTTAAAGAAGTGATTTTTTTAATCATTTAAGCCGGACATACATTAATAAAAGCATCAAGTCCCAACCAGGAATAACCTAATAGGGACTCGGGGCTTTGTTATTTTTTAGAATAGTACTATTTAGCCACTTGCATGGGGTTTATAGCACCTGTAGCACCTCCGCGCGCACCCGCTACCGCGCGTTGTTTAAACAACTGGAATTTTGACGGCGCAGGCATTGCGCCCCAATAGTTATTGCTTTCGTCAATATCAGCAGTTTCTCGCATAGGGTCTAACCTGATAGACGCTACCTCTTTATCCTGTATATAGAATTTAGAAACATTTTTCTCATTTAATCGCCAAATTTGCGCCGGGATACGGTCCATTTGTTTGGTGCCGTCTTTAAAAGTAAACTCAACAATAATAGGCATCACTAACCCGCCTTTATTGCTAAAATGCAGTTCATAAAACCATTTACCGGCATATTTAGCTTTCTCTTCATCATTAAGCGCCTCAGGGGCAGGAAACTGTACAGCAGGGCGGCTCTTCATCATTGCCGAATATTTAGCGGTATCCACGCCAACCAATCCCCTATCGTATTTCCAGTAAAAATCCTGTGTAACCGGGTCTTTGTCAGTATAAAACTGGATGTTCTTATCGTCTTTGTTCCTTACTTTTGAAATATCAGTAAATGAATTTACCAACGGTGCAGCCACACCCCTTGTTTGGAAACCGCCCGGCCTGCCGCCGCCTTGTCCGCCTCTAAAACCACCAGCCCCGGCAACAGGCACGCCATTTACATCTGCTTTAGCCACTTTAACCGAGTCTAATGAAATATCTACAGGATCGGTTCCGTAAAACCAGCCTCTCCAAAACCAATCCAGGTCTTCGCCGCTGGCATCTTCCATAGTCCTGAAAAAATCGGCAGGTGTAGGGTGTTTAAATGCCCAGCGTTTGGCGTATTCTTTAAACGAATAATCAAATAATTTGCGGCCCATAATGGTTTCGCGCAAAATATTTAAAGCAGTGGCTGGTTTTGTATAGGCATTTGGCCCAAACTGCACAATATTTTCAGAGTTGGTCATGATAGGTTCCAACTGGTTTTTGGGCAGTTTCATGTAATCAATAATATTATAAGCGCCGCCTTTTTTGGTTGGGAATTTATTATCCCATAGCTCTTCGGTAAGGTATTCAACAAATGAGTTTAAGCCTTCATCCATCCATGTCCATTGGCGTTCATCGCTGTTTACGATCATCGGGAAAAAGTTATGCCCAACTTCATGAATTATTACGCCTATCATACCATTTTTAACGCTTTCGCTATAAGTGCCGTCTTTTTCTGTGCGGCCATTGTTAAAGCATATCATCGGGTATTCCATACCGTTTGATGCCTCAACACTTTGCGCAACCGGGTAAGGGAAAGGGAAAGTAAAGTCAGAATATGTTTTTACTGTATGTGCCACTAAACGGGTAGAGTATTTACTCCATAAACTATAAGCTTCTTTACCATAATAGCTCATGCACATTATCGTTTTGCCGCTTACTTTTGCGCCCATTCCGTCCCAAATAAATTTTCTTGACGATGTCCATGCAAAATCACGCACATCATTAGCCTGGAAAACCCATGTTTTTTTAGCCGAGCTTGGTGCGGTTTCCGCCTTTTTAGCTTCGGCAAGCGTAACTATCTCAACCGGAACCGACGATGCTTTTGCCTTTTGATAACGACCCATCTTTTCAGGGCTTAAAACGGCGGCATAGTTAACGCATTCGCCTGTACCACCCACCACATGATCAGCAGGAACGGTCATTTGTACCTTAAAATTACCAAAGGTCAACGCAAATTCACCGCGACCGGTAAACTGGTGGTTTTGCCATCCCTGGAAATCGCTGTAAACGCATAAACGCGGGTACCATTGCGTCATGGTAAACAGGTAATTGCCGTCTTCGGGAAAAAACTCATAGCCACCGCGGCCACCCATTGCCAACCTATCGGATATTTTATAAAACCAATCCACATTAAATACAAATTGCTGGCCGGGCTTCAGCGTAAAAGGCAAATCAATACGCATCATGGTTTTATTAATGGTATAGCTTAGTTTTTTGCCAGTAGCATCGGTTAATTTGGTGATGATATCGCCATAACCATTATCAATATCGCTCACATGGTCGCGGGTTGGTTCAAGTGATTGTATGGACGCCCCTCCCCTCGGCATTAACGAACTGTTTTGATAATTAGCACTGTTTATGGTGCTATGTTCGTTCTCGTCTAATTGCAGCCAGATATAAGTAAGCGGGTCGGGCGAGTTATTAAAATAAGTAATGGTTTCGCTACCGGTAAGCTTTAGGTTTTTCTCGTCCAGTTCGCATTTTATATTATAATCTGCACGTTGCTGCCAGTACTTAGCACCGGGCGCGCCGCTGGCGGTACGTTGTTCATTTGGGGTACTCAAAATAGTACCTAACTGTTCAAATTTGTTACCATGGTTACTGCCGGGGTTATTTTGAATATCCTGGGCATAAGCAGCGCCAATAACACTCATGGTAAATAATACACTTGCAAATATTCTCTTCATAATTTTATGATTTTTGTAAGAAATTATATTTTAAAATAAGAATTGTAACCTTTCAATTGCCATTTTTATAGCCAACGCAAAAACCCCTGAAGATAGAAAAAATATCCAATCCCTTCGTTGTACTTTTAAATAATTAAGAAACAGTAGCGCGAACGCTAGAATAATAGCCACAACAAAAATTTGCCCAGCCTCTAACCCTATATTAAAACCAAACAAGCCCCAGCCAATAGTTTGATCTTTAGCCAGCATGATGCGGATAGCATTGGCAAAACCCATACCGTGTATCAATCCAAAACCCAATGCCAGGTAGTAATTTATACGGGCGCTCACATTCTTTTTATCAATAAGCAGTATATTATTCAGCGCGGTTATAAAAATGGTGCAGGGTATTAAAAACTCCACCCATTTACTGGAGAAGCGGATAACATCCATCACGCTTAAAGCTAAGGTTAATGAGTGGCCAATGGTGAAAGCAGTTACCAGTATTAATACTTGTTTAATATTTTTAAAGGTGTAAACAGATGCAAGGGCCAAAATAAACAGCTGATGATCTAATGCGTCAAAACTGATAATGTGGTGCCATCCTAATCCAAAATAAAAAACAAAGTCAGACATGATAAAGTAAGTGTTGAAACCGTAAATTTAACACGTTTTTTATCTTTAACGAATCGAGGTTACTTCATGAATGTCTTATTATATAAACCGCTATTATTTTGTTACATATTATCAGCTTTACTGCCTGTAAATAAAGAGGCGAACAAGCCATTTCACCCCATACACGTAAGCACTACTGATATTAGTTATAACACGCAGGATAATAAGCTGGAGGTAACCTGTACCATTTTTACTGACGATTTTGAGCTTGCGCTCGAAAAGCAATATCACTCAAAAACCGACTTGCAAAAACCGGCCATGCATACCGCAATGGATGTTTTGGTGAAGAATTATCTAAACGCCCACCTTCAAGTTAAAACGGGTAATACTGTTACACCGCTCAATTACCTGGGCTTCGAGATCAATAAAGAAGCTGTTAATATTTACCTTGAATCAGAGAAAACAGCAGCTCCAAAAAAAGTAGCTGTTGAAGTTAGCTTATTGCATAACCTTTTTGACGATCAGATAAATATTGTCCATATAACTGTAAACGGAACCCGCAAAAGCGGAAAAATTGACTATCCGGACAGGAAGATAGAACAGGTGTTTTAATCCTAAATTACCTGATTATTGTTACCCAACCTGAAAAAGCCTTACGGCCATGCCTGGGGTTGATCAGATAATAATATACACCGGCCGGTACGTCGGCATTCTTATACCGGCCATCCCAGGGAACAGGATAACCAATAGACGAGTAAACTTTTTGTCCGTTGCGGTTAAACACTTCAATGGTGGCACCCGTATAACTTTCAAGATATTTAATATTCCAGGTATCATTAATTCCATCACCATTGGGCGTAAAAGTGTTTGGTATTAACGGACTCTTCAATACTGTGGCCGTAATATTGCTTGAAGCTGAACATCCTTTATTGTTAGTTACAGTGAGTGTATAAGTTACATCTGTTTCGCCGGGCGTTACAATGGGGTTTAATGTATTACTACTACTCAGATTAATAGCGGGGTACCATGCGTAAGTGAGGCTATCGCCCGTTGCAGAGGCATGCATATTCCCGCTTCCGCCCTCTAATATAGTTATATCAGATCCTGCGTCTGCGGTTGGCGATGGGTTTACTGTGATGACCTGGCTTATGGTATCAGCACAGGCGTTAGTTGCAGTATAGATATAGTTAACAGAAAATGTACCCACACCTGCTGTTGACGGGTCAAATAAACCTGATGCGCTTACCCCGGTGCCTGTATATATGCCAGATCCGCTAATACCGCTATTCTCTTTTGCAGCTAATTGCACGTTGCCTCCGTTACTGCATAAAGCAGGTAATTGGGCAAATGTTAATGCGGGGGTTGCCAATATAGTTATAGTTTTATCTGTTTCTGAAACACAGGTACCGCCCGAATATGCCAGCATACGTACCTGGTAGTTTTTGGATGCAGGGGCTATATGAAATGCCGGATAAGTATGCCGGTACAATTTACCCGGATACGGGTTATTATCTATTTCAACAATGGTTGGGTTATTACCGTAATCATAATACATTTCAATTTTGGTGATGTTGCCAAAATCAACTGTTGATTGGTTGGTAATAAACACTTCGCGGTTACTGCAAAGTTCTGTTGGGTTTAACACAGTAAACGCCGCAACCGGTATTGAGCCGTTTACTGTAAAGCTCTTTGTTCTGTTAACTATACATCCATTATTTGAGGTTACCGTAAGGCTAACATTGTAAACAGCAGCTTTTGAATATTTATGTGATGGATTTTGCAGGGTTGATGTATTGGGATTTACAATGGTGGCATTCGCATCGCCAAAATCCCATAAATAAGTTAATTTGCTGTTATCGGCTATGGTGGTACTATCCGTAAACATGGCAGATGCGTCTGCAAGGCAAACATCAGGTGTGCCAAAATTTGTTACCGGCAAAGGGCTGATGATTATATTGTGTGTAATAGTTGATGTACAACCGTTATTGGTTGTAACCGTAAGTTTTACCGGATAAGTACCGGTTGCAGTAAAAGTATGTTGGAAAGCCTGGTTAGTATTTTTTGTCGCGCTACTACCATCACCATAATCCCATACCCTTGAAATAATTGAACCATCCGCCGCTGTTGATCCATCTGTTAGCGTCACCGCACTCGTAACGCAATCGGGAGTTGAATAGGTAAATGAAGCCACCGGTAACGCGCTGATATAGATTGCCTTTGCTGTTATGGCTGATGAACAACCCGTACTGCTTATAACTGTTAATTTAACCATGTAACTACCCGCTTTTATATAGGTATGCGCAGGGTTTTGCGTGGTATCGGTGCTACCATCGCCAAAATCCCAAAGCCATTTGCGTATAGTTCCCGCTTTTGAAGTTGATTTATCGGCAAAAACCGTTGGGCCACCTAAACAAATTGTATCCTTCACCGAAAATGCTGCTACAGGTAGCGCGTTCACCGTTAAAGTAAGCTGGTTGGAGGCTACCACACATTCGGATGAATTGATGTTACCTGTTTGCCCTGTAACTATGCGGTAATAATAAATGCCCGCCGTATCAGGCGATGTAATTGTAAAGTTAGAAGAAGTGACGGCCGGTGTTTGATCTGTCCATACCCCATTGACCAGCAGCTGAACTTTTTGCTGATACCCGGCTATCAATGAGGTTGTAGCATTAATGTTTAATATTTGCGGTGTACCCGCGCAAAAACTTTGCGATGTTGCCGATTGGTTAAAACAGTTGATACCTGCGCCCCATAAGGCCTAAAAGTTATATCGTCAATGGCAATATCGTTGCCTATTCCGCCCGGCGCGTTATTGGTCATTTTAATAACTATACTATCGGTATTTGCAGGCGTAGTAAATGTAAAAGGATATTGTATCCACGCATTGGCAATAGGTATATCGCCGGTATTACCCTTGCCTAAAACTGTTCCGCCGGTTGTTTCTATAGAAAAACTCACATTGGGTAAAATTTCATTGGTATTATCCAGGTTCTTGATCCATGCAGCAAATTGATACGTAGTACTCCCGCATAATCCCTTAACTGTGCGGGTATAAAAAATACCGGGATCGTAGCTACAATTAACAATCATCATATAACCGCCAGCGTTACCCGTATGATCGGTAGTTTGCCACCATGTATTATACATGCCCACTGTAGAGTTGGCAATAGTGTAATAACCATCATTTGGGGTACCATTGCTATAAATATAAGTTGTAGCACCAGAATCGGCAGGTAAAGGCCCGAACCGCTGGTTGCTACCCGAGCCAAAAGTGATATTTACAATAGGATCGCCTAAGCTTTGGGCGTTTGACTTGTAACAAAAAAATATAGTGAACAGGGCTGCCAGGGTAATGGTATAAATGTTTTGATACTTTTTGGCAATGATTGTCCTGTTATGCATTATATCCCGGCAGGTAAATTTAAATTATAACCGGGTTCTCGATATATTCTTTCCATAGGTCGTCAACCGTTTTACCGGTTAATTTTGTCCACATATCGGCGGTGTAAGTGCCTGAGCGCATGGCCTCGTCAAGTTTTTTTACCAATTTATGGTTTTTGTTTTTTTGCGCCCATAGCAGGAACCGGGCAGTAATACGGTACGCGTTGGTATAGCTTTGGCCAGGTTTGTAATCGGGAAGCATCCATCCTGCCGGCAAATTATTTACGCCAAACTCAAATCGAACATAGTCTGCAATGCCTTCGGTAAGCCAGCCGGGAACATTATTACCACCGTAATTTTGCACAATATGCATTACCTCGTGGGTTACTACGTCAATATCTTCCGGGTGTTTTACAAACCAGGTCGGGTTAAAACGAACTATATCAT
>Ga0206890_1073_pt1 | contig 27444 bp, 26 predicted proteins | sample Alteio_BWOrgHeat_58_FD_152960 | JGI IMG/M metagenome (GOLD analysis project Ga0206890, IMG submission 152960) | Enriched cells from forest soil in Barre Woods Harvard Forest LTER site, Petersham, Massachusetts, United States - Alteio_BWOrgHeat_Nextera6 ... | reverse complement strand
CTACATCCCCGCCAATCTCGAAATCAAATGGGATACGCTGGAACCTTTATATAAAGAACTTTGCGCCCGCCCAATTAATTCGGCTGAAGAATTAGAACATTGGCTGCGCGACCGCAGCGAACTGGAAGCGGCTTTGGAAGAAGATTTTGCCTGGCGCTATATCCGCATGACCTGCGATACCAATAACGCCGAGCTACTGCAAAACTTTCAGTATTTCGCTACCGAAATTGAGCCTCATACAGCGCCTTACAGCAATGAGCTCAATAAAAAACTGGTAAACAGCGAATACGCTGATAAACTTGATCATGAGAAATTTTTCATCTACCTGCGCGGCGTAAAAAAATCATTGGAGTTATTCAGGGAAGAAAACATCCCCATCCAAACCGAGATACAGGTTGAGCAACAAAAGTATCAATCTATCACCGGCTCCATGTCTGTGCATATTGGCGACAAGGAATTTACTTTGGAGCAGGCTGCTGTAATTTTAAAAGACACCGACCGTAATAAACGCCAGGAAGCCTGGGAAAAGATCAGCGCACGCCGTTTACAGGAAAAAGATAAGCTGAACGAACTTTTTGACCACCTGCGCAAATTAAGGCATAAAGTAGCTTTGAATGCCGGGTTTGAAAACTTCAGGGATTATATGTTCCAGGCGTTGGGCAGGTTTGATTATACCCCGCAGGATTGCTACGCTTTTCATGAGGCTATTGAAAGAGAGATCGTACCTATACTGCGCGATCAAGCCGAAAAACGACAAGATGCCTTAGGTTTGAAAGCCTTAAAGCCCTGGGATATGGATGTAGATATATCCGGCAAACCGGCTTTAAAACCATTTCTCGGCGGCGATGACCTGATAGAAAAATCCATTCAATGCTTTACCAATATCAACAGTTATTTGGGCGAACGGTTGGAAATCATGAAAGAAAATAACTTGTTTGATGTGGAAAGCCGCAAGGGTAAAGCGCCGGGCGGTTATAACTACCCACTATCAGAAACAGGCGCACCATTTATTTTCATGAACTCGGCCAATGGTTTCCGCGACCTAACCACTATGGTACACGAAGGCGGCCACGCGGTGCATACGTTTTTAACTGCCGATCTGGAGCTGAATGATTTTAAACATTGCCCGTCGGAAGTAGCGGAGTTGGCTTCCATGTCGATGGAGCTGATATCCATGGATAACTGGAACGTATTTTTTGATAACGCCGAAGACCTGAAACGCGCCAAACGCGACCAGCTGGTTGATGTGCTAAAAACGCTGCCCTGGGTAGCCGTTGTTGATCAGTTTCAGCATTGGATATATACCAACCCCGACCATACCGATGCCGAGCGCACCGAAGCCTGGAAACAGATATACGAACCCTTTGGCGCAGGCTTTGCCGATTGGAGTAAGCTGGAAGATGCCGAAGCTAACCTTTGGCAAAAACAGCTACACATTTTCGAGATACCGTTTTACTATATCGAGTATGGCATGGCGCAGTTAGGCGCTATAGCAGTTTGGAAAAACTATAAAGAAAACCCCGAAAAAGCATTACAGCAATATTTGGACGCCTTAAAATTGGGTTATACCAGGTCGATCAAAGAAATATACGAAACCGCGGGCATAAAATTTGATTTCAGCGCTGGGTATGTAAAAGAGTTGGCCGAGTTTGTAAAAGCGGAAATAGAGAAGTTGTAGATCCCATAGTTCATTTTCATGATTAGATGGAGATAAGTATTGGCAGTGGCAGTAAACCTGGCGGCGGCGAGGTTTACTGCCACTTACACTATGCCATCGAAAAAAGGCTGATAATCCTCAGCTATCAAATAACACGTACCTTTTATCCATTAATATTTTATAGGCTGTTTTGTATTCGTCTGTAAGGAATGATCGGCCTAACCAGTTATAGGCTACCTGGCGTTTTTTGCTAAACCGATCAAAAACATTCCTTATCTGCATCGGGTTCAATCCGAGCCCTTCGGCCAGGTGTACAAAATGTTCTAACTTTAACTTCTTTTTCCTGCCTTCAAGCGTTAGCGCCAGTTCTTCTTCATCAGCCGGATTTACAATAGCCACGTTTAGCAGATCGTATGCCGGGGCAAGGGCCCAGCTTCCCTTGCTATTGATCATGGAGAAATTTTTTAAATGCATATCGTTATTACCGGTCAGGTAGCTAAAAACAGCCAGGTCAAAATAGTAGGACTGGTCTAACAGGGTATTTTTTGAATAAATACCTATAGCCTTGCCCACCCGTTCCATCGAGCCCTTATATTTATCAAATGCTTCCAGGATTTGATACATATCAAGCATGTGTATCTTCTCCCCATCATTAGTGCGGTCTATACGCCTGGTTATATAGGCCAGTTCGCCTGATCGCAATCGTATCAGGCTGGATGGTACAGTACGGATGCTAAAAGCTTCTTCGGCCATTCGCATCGTGACATGTTCGTTCTGTGGCATTTCCGGATAGTCAGCAGATGGTGGTTTGAAAATGTAATTACCGCCCAATGCGCCAACTACTGTCAATCTGCCACCCGGGCTGTTATCTAAAGCTTCCCGCACAATGGTGAGTGATAATTTGGGCTGTACGCCCGGTACCGCTATGCTTCGCTCAACCACATTCTTAGCCAGTGCGGTCATTTGGTCTAAAGAGTAATTAAAAAGCGGCGGCATTTTGCTGCCGAAAAATTCCAGGCTGCAACGCTCATGAAAATCACTCGTATTGGTTGCGTCCAGCGGCTTGTAGCAGTATAAACAATTCTTACTCATTTTCATCATGAATTGGGATAACGCTTACCGCGCCAATACAATTGCCGCAACAAGCCAGTAACAAACCCATACGGTCGTTGGTATTGATCTTCCAGTTTTTTGAGGCGATATCAAGTAGCCATCCTTCGGGTATCAGTCCTTCAAAAAACGAGAAAAGCCTTTTATCTGTATAGGGTATATCCGTTACCGGCATCGTGAACGTAATAAACTGACCGGCGTAGGCTTTGACGTATGAATCTAAATATTGAAATACATATAACCCTTCGTCGGTTTCAGTTAGCCTGCCGGCTTCGGTATCCTTATAATATATGGCTGCTTGTCTCATGGCTTCTGGTCTTTATCAGGCGGCGATAATTCTTTGCTATCGGCCGGAGCCAACTCGTGCCCAAACATTTTCAATACCTGGTTAGCTTTTTCCAGGTTAAGGTTTCCTTTTCCTTGTTCTATCTTGCGGATAACCGTCAATGCTACTCCCGCCCTTGCCGCGAAGTCTTCCTGCGTTAGTTCCGCTTCCTTTCTTTTTTGCTTTACAAATTCTGCCAACGATTTCATCATAGCTCAATATTATATGCAATTACATATAATAAATCAAAAATAGCAAAATTATATGTAATTACATATAAATATCATAAAATTCTTAGTTTTATATGTAATTGCATATAATTATTATGTTTTATCCTTTCATTTTCCATGATATATCACTAGTGTCCATTAAAAAACAAAAATTATCCTTTGAAATCATTGATAGTCTATTAGTTATAAGCTTGTTTATTGCGTGACGATTTGAATTGATTACGTTAGTCGGTTAACCGGCATAGTATGAATCAAGGCAAATATGTTTTCTCACAATTATCAGAGTTTCTTCCGCAACGAGTATTTGACGGAATCGTAAAGAAATATGATGGCGATAAATATGTAAGACACTTTTCCTGCTGGAACCAATTGCTTTGCATGCTGTTTGGCCAGCTTACGAACCGGGATAGCTTACGCGATCTGATTATTACATTGGAAGCCCATAGTAAAAAATCGTATCATCTAGGCCTTGGAAAAAGTGTGACCCGAAGCAACCTTGCCAAAGCCAACGAAAATCGGAACAGCAAGATATTCGAAGAGTTTGCTTATCACCTGATCGGCATTGCCCGGAATAAACGCGCCAATGAAGATTTTGAAATAAAAGGCAAGATATACGCATTTGATTCATCTACGATAGATCTTTGCCTGAGTGTATTCTGGTGGGCAAAATTTCGTAAAACCAAAGGTGGGATAAAAATTCATACTCTTTTTGACATCACCACACAGATACCGGTCTTTATACACATCACATCAGCTTCGGTAAGCGATTTAAACGCTATGGATTATATCACTTATGAAGAAGGTGCTTATTATATTTTTGACCGGGGCTATATTGACTTTTCCAGGCTATACACCATTACCCAAAGAAAGGCTTACTTTGTGATTCGGGCCAAAACAAGCCTGAAATATCACAGGATATATTCTGCTAAAGTTGATAAATCCACCGGAGTGTTATGCGATCAGGTAGGTAGATTGACCGGCTTTAACACAGTCAAATATTACCCGGAAAAACTGCGTAGGGTAAAGTATTATGATCGGGAAAGCAATCGAACATTCGTTTTTCTGACCAATAATATGGACGTAACGGCGGCACAGGTAGCACTTCTTTATAAAAATCGCTGGCAAATAGAGTTATTCTTTAAATGGATAAAACAGCATTTGAAGATCAAGTCCTTTTGGGGTACCTCTGAAAATGCGGTTCGCATTCAACTTTACTCGGCAATTATCGCTTACTGTCTCGTGGCTATAGTTGCCGAAGACTTGAAAACAGGCCGTTCAACTTACGAAATGTTACAGGTAATCGGGATATCCCTACTGGATAAAACCCCTGTAAATGAACTACTTAAAACAATAGATTACAAAGATACCAAAGAACTAAATTGTAACCAACTGTCACTCAGCTTGTTTTAAGTGGACAGTTATGATGATATATACAGTTTTATTAGCCATAATGGTGTAAATTATTAAAGTATCTGATTTTAGTGCTACCAGTTTAATAAATATTGTTATAAATTGGATTTATAAACTAACACCGATCTATAAACTAACACCAATCTATAACACAATATGGAAAATAATGAACAGCCCCTGGCAGAAGTAAATAAAAGTGAAGCTAAATGCCCGTTTTCGGGCGGGGGCCTAAAACAAAGCGCGGGCGGTGGTACCCGTAACCGCGACTGGTGGCCAAACCAGTTAAAATTGAATATCCTTCGTCAAAACTCTTCACTATCCAACCCGATGGGTGACGCATTTAACTATGCCGAAGAGTTTAAGAGCCTGGACCTGGCCGCTGTAAAAAAAGATATTTTTGAGCTGATGACCACATCGCAGGACTGGTGGCCGGCAGATTACGGCCATTATGGGCCGTTCTTTATCCGTATGGCCTGGCATAGCGCGGGCACCTACCGTATTTCTGACGGGCGCGGCGGCGCGGGCTTTGGCACGCAACGTTTTGCGCCATTGAACAGCTGGCCCGACAATGCTAACCTCGACAAGGCACGCTTGCTGCTTTGGCCGATCAAAAAGAAATACGGCCGGAAAATTTCATGGGCCGACCTCATGATCCTTACCGGCAACTGCGCGCTGGAGTCGATGGGTTTTAAGAGTTTTGGCTTTGCCGGCGGTCGCGCGGATGTTTGGGACCCTGCCGAGGATATTTACGGGGGCGCTGAAAAGGATTGGCTGGGAGATACCCGCCATACCGGCAACCGTGAGTTGGAAAACCCGCTTGCCGCTGTACAGATGGGCCTCATTTACGTGAACCCCGAAGGCCCCAACGGAAACCCCGACCCATTGGCATCAGCCCATGACATACGCGAAACTTTTGGCCGCATGGCCATGAACGACGAAGAAACCGTAGCGTTGATTGCGGGCGGCCATACCTTCGGCAAAACCCACGGCGCTGCCGATCCGGGTAAATATGTTGGCAAGGAACCCGCTGGTGCAGGCATTGAGCAGCAAAACCTGGGCTGGAAAAACACCTACGGCAGCGGTAATGCCGGCGACACCATTACAAGTGGGCTTGAGGGCGCATGGACCACCACGCCAACCAAATGGAGTAACAATTTCTTTGATAACCTTTTTGGCTTTGAATGGGAATTGAGCAAGAGCCCGGCCGGTGCGCACCAATGGAAACCTAAGGGTGGCGCAGGCGCAGGTACCGTACCCGATGCGCACAACCCGGCAAAAAGCCATGCGCCAACGATGCTTACTACAGACATCGCCCTGCGCGTTGACCCTATCTACGGGCCAATTTCAAAGCGTTTTCATGAACACCCTGATCAGTTTGCTGATGCCTTCGCCCGCGCCTGGTTCAAGCTAACGCACCGTGATATGGGGCCGCGTGCCCGCTATCTCGGTCCGGAAGTACCTGAGGAGGAGCTGATATGGCAAGACCCTGTACCGGCCGTTACGCATCAATTGATCAATGACCAGGACATCGCTGCGCTGAAAGGCAAAATATTGGCTTCGGGGCTTTCGGTATCCCAGCTGGTATCAACCGCCTGGGCATCGGCATCAACGTTCCGTGGCTCTGATAAACGCGGCGGCGCTAATGGCGCACGCATTCGCCTGGCCCCGCAGAAGGATTGGAAAGTTAACAATCCTGCTCAACTGGCTAAGGTATTGGGGACGCTTGAGGGCATCCAAAAAGAGTTTAACAGCGCGCAGACCGGCGGTAAGCAGGTTTCGCTGGCTGATTTAATTGTTTTAGGCGGAAATGCCGGTATTGAGCAAGCTGCCAGGCTTGGCGGCCATGATGTGAAAGTTCCTTTCTCAGCCGGGCGTACGGATGCCTCGCAAGCGCAAACCGATGTTGAATCGTTCGCGGTGCTTGAGCCTGGTGCCGACGGGTTCCGCAACTACTTAAGCACGCGGCATACTGCATCATCAGAAGCATTACTGGTTGACAAAGCACAACTGCTTACGCTTACCGCGCCCGAACTTACAGTGCTGGTGGGTGGTATGCGTGTGCTGAATACGAATTTCGATCAGTCTAAACATGGAGTGTTCACCAACAACCCGGGGGCGCTTACCAATGATTTCTTTGTAAACCTGATTGATTTCAGCATAAAATGGGGAGCAGTTTCAGACGTGCAAGACGTTTTTGAAGGCCGTGACCGCAAGACGGGTGAACTGAAGTGGACCGGTACACGCGCCGATCTGATCTTCGGCTCAAACTCCGAGCTTCGGGCACTTGCCGAAGTTTATGCCTGCGAGGATTCCAAAGATCAGTTTGTACATGACTTTGTTGCCGCGTGGGCCAAGGTGATGAACCTTGACAGGTTTGATTTGATTGTCTGAACCTTGATTCGTAGGATTTTAGGATTGACTTGATTACATTTTATATTTATAACCCGGGGGATTGTATCGTCCGGGTTATTTTGTCTGAACCGTTGATTTTTTTGATTCAATGATTGCGCGGATGGCTTGGGTAGATGTTCAGAAGATTTTGTTTTGCAGATATAAATTCCCCTCTTGAGAGGGGGCGCGTTTGGCGGAGTGGTGGCAGGGGTGTGTTAACGAAGCGCAAGAGACACACCCCTACACCCCCTCTGCGCCACCGCTAAAGCTAAGGCGGCATGCGGTCAAGAGGGGAACCGCACAGGCCCATGATTTTTTACCGAACAGTTATGGTAGTGACACACCGTCTGCGGAGAAAACATCCCTTAATTTTCATTTCAAATCAGTTATATTTGTTTTATGCGTGCACAGATCATTCCATTTTTGCTTTTTAATGACCAGGCCGAAGCGGCGGCTAATTTTTATGCGTCGGTATTTGGCGGTAAGGTCACCGGTGTGACCCGATACCCTGAAAACGGGCCAATGCCGGCGGGGACCGCGTTAACGGCCACGTTTGAGATCCTCGGTATGACCATAACCGCTTTGAACTGCGGTGCGGATGTACCGTTTACGGATGCGATATCGCTGTCCATACAACCCGATACGCAGGAAGAAACTGACCACTACTGGGATGCCCTTTTAGCCGGGGGCGGCGAGGAGAGCCAATGCAGCTGGCTGAAGGACCGGTTCGGGGTTGCATGGCAGGTAACGCCCGAGGCCTTACCGCGCCTCATGAACGACCCCGACCCCAAAAAATCTGCCGCCGTTATGCAGGCCATGATGAAGATGCGCAAGATCATCATCAAAGACATCGAAGCGGCATACCGCAACGCCTGAGAACAGATGAGCTGGACCTGTCCAAAATGTGAGCGGGAATTTGCCAAGCCGGAGCAAAGGCATTATTGCGCCCGGGTGAGCCTGGACAGTTTGTTTACCGGGCGGCCGCCCGAAATGGTGCTGGCGTTTGATAAGCTGCTGGCCGAGGTGGCCGATTGGGACGACGTACTGGTTGGTACCACGCCGAATTGTATCGTTTTTAGCCGACGGCTTACCTTCCTGGTGATCAGGCCGATGAAAAAGGAACTGGACGTAAAGTTTTATTCCAAAGAGGCACACCCGGAAAAACCTTTTTTCAAAAGTGTAAAGCTGGGCAATAAATATGAGATCCATATCCGGATAGCGCAACTGGATGATCTGCGCCCGGTTTTATTTAAGTATATTCGGGAATCTTATCAACTGTTATCATGACCATAACCGATTACCTCAGCAGCGCGCCGGCCGAATGGCAAGCCACCCTAACTACGCTCCATGAAGCCATACTGGCGAACGACCCCTCCGTGATTCCGGCTATCAAGCCGATGATGGGCAAGGAAATGATATTGTATGAAGAGCGCTGTTACATGAAGTACGGGCTGGCCGTTACCAAAAACTATATGTCGCTGCATTGCCTGCCCATGTATATGAACCCGGCGCTGCATGGCAAATACGCGGGCCTGTTACCTGACGCCAAATTTCAGAAAGGCTGTATCAATTTCACCGACGGGGCCTCCATGCCGCCTGCGGTTGTAACCGCTCTGATTGTTGAATGTGCCGCCATTAGTATAGCGGATATGTTGGAGAAGCGGAAGAAGAAGTGATGAGAAAAGAATAGGCTGTAGTTGTAAACTACAGGCATAGCGGTCCGAAGTCAGAGACATTCGGACAACATACTACGGACAACAGCTGGGGATGGGGAATTTTCCTATTTTAATTTCAAAAGTGTATTCAGCAATACTTTTTGCCCTTATCTTTCCCCCAAATACACAGGAAGTTTTCAACTTCATATGGTTCTAATTGCTGTAGCTCTTTGGGAAAAGCGGCAAGGGGAATACATCTCCCTCTGGGCCTGATCCCATTTAGAGCTTTTTTCACACCCGCTATTACTCCTCGTTGAACGTACACTTTCGATGGAAATAAATTCCTATTGAATCCGATCCTTAAAGCCACGTCGTAACTCCAAAGATCACCGAGTCGCCAAATTTTGTTTTTTACTTTTTCAGTTATTTGAAATATATCTTCAAACGATTGACAGCTTTGAATCTCGTCGAAGTATTTAACCAACTCTTGCCCACCTTCATCACCTTTCTTTTTGCCAACCCTCCATTGATGGCTATTCATGCTCCCATCAGGGTTTTTACCAGCAGCTGCATCTCGAATAGCTATTTCCAATGATCGCTTTTTATAATAATTCCGCATATTGAATAGGCGTTCATAATCACTTGATTTATAAACTTGTATAGCATTTAAAAGGTTCATTTTTTCTATTTTCTTGTCAATATTGGCACTATCACCATAAGTGTTCGGAACTTGAAACCTAGTATCCTTTGATCTTTTGTTCATTAAGAAAGTCTTTTAAAACAGATACAGTAACAGCTTCTCCAATCATTACTTGCGATATTTCTCTATAGTATGTTAGGATTTCGCCAATTACCTGACCTTCTGATTTTTGAAAGGGCTTACCATTAGCATCCGTCCCATTGTACATAAAGCCTGAGCTATTGTTATTGAGAGCCTGCAAAGCAGATAAAATATAGGGGGTTATGGGTGACGCTTTACTTTGAACAACGCCTACCACTTTTCCGGAATTGATTAGAGGTCCGCCCGAATTACCCGGATTTAATGCACCGTTTACAACAAAATGCTTAACGAATTTGTTCACGTAAGGCTGATAGGCACTTATCCCGGCTACATAACCAACCGATAAAAGTGGGGCGGGTCCGTTATATTCCAACGGATACCCCCAAGAATATACTTGTTCTCCTATTAACACGGCGTTGTCGTCGGCAAGTTCAAATCCACCTGCCATCGGTTTGGTCAAAGTTAATATAGCTAGGTCTCTTAGAGTGTCCTTTACAACGTTATTTACGGTCATCAGGTGGCCATTTGGTGATACTAAGGTTATTTGGTCTAGCCTTGCCCCATGTATTACATGCTCATTTGTTATTACATGTCCAGATTTGATAAGAAATCCCGTCCCTTTTGATTGATTGTTAGAATTGGCTATTAGAAAGACGTTTAGCACCTCGTTGTTTTGATTATATACGGAAGCTTTCGAAATAGTCAATTGTGTTGATAGCGGAAGGTTTGCACTGGTTGTTGGGGTCTGAGCGTGGCTATTTAGAATAGCAAATGTAACAAGTAAGATTACTAAAGACTTTTTCATTACTAAAGTTACTAATATATAACCTAATATATATCGCTCTAAATATCCCCAACCTTCGCAGGTCCATGACAGTCATTCCCCGCACACAATTTGAATACAAATTATAGTGCCGTTAATTTGGTTTTTGAATCGAATGGCCGCCAATATGTTCCATTATAAAATACAAAGTTGTGTAAGTCGTTATTATAAATAATTATTCCTTCTTCCGGATCTTCAATATTCAATATCTCATTGTTATGCAGCTTCATAGTTTGAAAACCGTTTTTGGTGAATTTTGCAACGGTATTTGAATTAATTGCTAATCGAATAGAACCGGATGTATTAAAATGGCCTCCAAAAGAATTTAAATATATGCCGCCTGAACTATTGCTTTCTATAACAAATGCATTAAAAGTAGAAGAAACATTACTTGATTTAATCCCAACGAAATCATAAACCCCGTCGGATTTAAACATGATTGAAGTAGATGAAATATCTATACTTGCTGATCCAGCGTTCACTACGCCCAATCCTGATTTTGAAGTAATGCTTCCATTTGCTGTTAAACCACCGTAAATACCAACTGCATCAGCTGATAAAGTTAGTCGGGTGCTTCCCGACAAATTTGTCCATCCTAAAAGCCCTCCCTGTTCATCAGCCGCTAATTGCAAGGTATTATCGGGGGTGTTAATTTTGAAGGCCCCTTTACTACTGCCGGTCATATAATTTGCTGATGTATTAAGTGCAACAATAACACCATTAATACCATCCGGCGCGGTAGCGACATACCAAGAGTTATTACCAGCACCGTTGATTTTGCTTTGATAAATGGCATTTTGAGTTATAGTTGCCCCATTTTCCGGTGTGACAGGCAAATCTTTGAAATAAGCTGCTGAAAGAGATGTTGTGCTTAAATTAATGATTGACGGCCCTATATGAACTTCATGGTCCCTAAATTCCAAAATGCCAGATTTTGAAACTGGCAAAACCGTATGGTCAGTATAGGTAGGTGTTTCGAATTTGTATTTGCTCAATTCCGCCTTATATAAACTATCAGCTTTTTGTTGTGTAATCCCACTAAATAAACCAGTTGTCAAAGGCGAACCATAAACTCCAAATTTTGGCGTTGGCTCAATGTTTGAATCTACTTTACCAGTGTTGTTATCTTTTGCGACCCCGTAAAACATTAATCTTCCAAGCTGAGGATTTGCGGGATTAAAACCGATTAAACTCGGATGACTTATGTATTGACTATCTCTGACACCAGCAAGTATTGTATTAAATGTCGTTTGAGCTTTAGCCGAAATGCTAAATAGTAAAAAAAGTGTGAAATATCCCTTCATGTCTGTGATTATTGCTGTGGGTTAATAATTACTCTATATTCTATTTGACTTTCTATTTCAATTTTTTGAATGTTTAATCTTCTTGAAGTCAAATTTGCTGGCAAACTTTTTGCCGGAGAAGAGAAAACACTTAAGTAGCCTAATTTTGATAAAGTATTGATTATTTGCTTTTGCAACAACGTGTCTATCGTGCTGTTTTCTAAATACTGTACAAGTATCCTGCTATCTTTTTCAACAATATTCGATTCCAATTGAGCGATATCTTTGCTGTTTATTTTCCTTTGTTTTAATCCCTTGTAAATGTTTGTTTTTAAGTTATTATGAACGCTATTATCATTGTATGTACTGTTATCAGTTATAGTATTATTACTATTTGTCGTTTGCACCTCACTGAAAGTTGTCATGATCGGCGCACATTTTTTTGTAAAAATGTAGTAGGCTAAGTAAGTAAAAAACAAAAGGCAGAATATATATAATGACCACCTGAGAGTTTTTGCTTTGTTTTTTGAAATCCAACCGCACAGAAAAATGAAAGTTATTGTCAGCAGGAACTCAGATATACATCTGAGAGTAATACTATCGCAATTTTTTTCTGCAAATTGAAAGAACAAAGAAATAATTGTTCCGATACTCGAAACGATACACCCTATTGTCGGGACGTCATATTTTGAATTCTTTACCTTTAACTCTTTCATTTTAATATTGGTAAAGATACGAAAAATGCTTCATTATCTGCAGTTTAAGGATAGTTTAAGCCATTCAAATCGCTAATAATTGTAATTGTGGACTCCTCCTCGGCTTAGGTTATTGTCCGTCCGGTTGTAGGGTATCGTATCGATTAGGACAGGTGAACAAGTTGGATGTCACGAGAAGCCTTTGCGTTTGTCCCTACCCGTCATTCTCGCGCCAGTTTGGGATTTAAGCAGACATTAAGGGTGCAAATATCCTTTTTGCCCTGGCATTACCATATTCATGTACACAACGCTCCAGTTTTTTCGTATCCATAGTGTGCACTTTCCGCGATATGTTCTTTAAAAGTTCTTTTGGGTCTTCGGCCAGCGTATCCAGGTTATTTACCAAATCAACTAATAAAAATTCGGGCGTTGCCTTTTTTGGAAAATGTGGTTTTACACGGAAAGAGAAGTTTTTGTTGCCTAATTTAAAGTCACCATGCCTTTTATGGTTATATACCGTTCGTTGGTTATAAAGCTGCGTAGTGCCTACCCCAAGGCTATTGTAGGCATTTAATGAAGTAAGCAGGAAACGGTCATCTTTTAAAAAGCTCTTTATTAAGGTTTCCTCTTCAGGGGGTGTCTTACCGAATGCAGATTCTTCAGGAAAATAATAAAGTCCCTGCGATAATTTTTGCAATGTTCCTTCTTCTATAAGCGCTTCCAGGTGCCGATCTACCGACTTAGACCATTTAGCCAAGTCAGACCGACGATATACTTTACCACGTTTTAAGTGCTTTTTGAGTTCATCTAATTTGGTCATAACAACTTATTTCAATAACAAAGATATTGATATAAGTTTAATTTGCATGAATTTTCAATAAATATTTATGCAATTAAAATGAAATATTTGGTGTCACGAGAAGCCTTTGCGCTTGTCGCTGCCCGACATTCGCGCCAGATTTGGGTACATTGCCCTAACCGCGCGTCATTGCGAGGAACGAAGCAATCTCTGCACTTGCTAATCAAAACCGGCAGTATAGTTGGTGAGAAAAACCCGCCTGCCCGGCAAAACGGACTACCTATCGTGTAGAGATTGCTTCGTTCCTCGCAATGACGTGGCGGAGAATTACATAGCACAAAAGCCCTAAAACTGGGGCTTTTGCTGTTTGTATAGTGTAATTAACCCCGGGCACCTACCGCCCGGCGCCTTGCTTAATCATTGATGGCTTTAACACCCGGTAACTCTTTACCTTCCATATATTCCAATAACGCGCCGCCGCCGGTTGATACGTAGCTTACGTCGTTAGTAAAGCCAAATTTGGCTACGGCTGCCGCGCTGTCGCCGCCGCCGATGAGCGAGAACGCGCCGTTTTCGGTGGCTTTTACTACGGCTTCGGCAATGGCTTTGGTGCCGGCTTCAAACTTTTCCATTTCAAAAACACCCATAGGGCCGTTCCATAATATGGTTTTTGATTGTTCAACCACTTTGCTGAATGCTTTGATTGAGTCGGGGCCAATATCTAAACCCATCCAGCCATCTTTTATCGCGTTGTTTTGCGCGGTATCGGTATTGGCATCATTAGCGAAGTTATCGGCAATGATCGAGTCGGTTGGCAATAGCAGGTTAATGCCCTTGTCTTTCGCTTTTTTGATGAGGCTAAGCGCCAGGTCGAGCTTATCAGCTTCAACTAACGATTTTCCAATGTTGCCTCCCTGTGCTTTAGCAAAGGTATAGGCCATGCCCCCGCCAATGATGAGGTTATCTACTTTATCCAGCAGGCGCTCTATCAGTTCGATCTTGTCAGATACTTTGGCGCCGCCCATAATGGCTGTAAATGGCCTTTCGGGATTGTTTAATACCTTTTCGGCATTGGCCAGTTCGCCTGCCATCAGGTAGCCAAAGTATTTGCCTTCGGGGAAAAACTGCGCTATAATTGATGTGGAGGCATGGGCACGGTGGGCTGTACCAAACGCGTCATTTACATATACATCGCACAATTTGGCTAATTTCTCGGCAAAGGCAAGGTCGCCTTTTTCTTCTTCTTTGTAAAAACGCAGGTTCTCTAACAAAAGCACCTCGCCTTTTTGCAGGTCCTTGGCCTTTTTAAGGGCTTCGGCGCCGATACAATCATCAGCAAATTGCACCTGCTGACCCAACAGATCAGAAAGGTGTGCAACGATGTGTTTCAATGAATACTTTTCTGTTGGCCCATCCTTTGGCCTGCCCAGGTGCGACATCAGTATCACTTCTCCCCCATCGGTCAGTATCTTTTTGATGGTCGGCAGGGCAGCCGTCATCCGGTTATCGTCGGTGATGTTATAGTCTTTATCTAAAGGCACATTAAAGTCAACCCTTATTAATGCTTTTTTTCCTAAAAAGGAAACCTGGTCTATTGTTTTCATAATGTATGTATCGTCAGTAAAAGTCGCCAAATTGGGCAAATATTTCTTAAAATGGAACGTAAAAATTAAAAAGGTGTTTTAATTGTCGTTTAATAGCGTTGAAATGTGCTTGAATTGTAGCACGGGGTAATAATAAGGTAACGCTAAGGCAACTTGACGTAAACATGAGGCATTATTGTATCTTCACATACAGCACATAATGCGGACCAATTACCGGCACTTCAAATTCGGCGGAAATTATCTCGAAACCCATATTGAGGTAAAATGGCAGGGCCCTTTTGCGGGCATTGCACCAAACGTAGTTTGCCTTTTGCCCGCGCAGGTAAACAATACCAAAGTTGAGCAGCTGATTGCCTAAACCCTGCCCGCGGTACTTCTCAATAGTGGCCATGCCGCGCAACTGGTAGCCGGTACCGGCAAATTCGCCATAGGATTGCGGGTGGAATGAGGCTATACAGGCCAGTTCGTCATTTACATAATAGCCCAGGTGGAATGCTCCTTCCAGTTCGTCAGAGGGCCAGCGGCATTCATCCAGCGTTAACCTGTTATCGCGCAATACTTCATTACGGATAGATAATACAGCTTCGACAGGTATAAACTTGATCATGAGTTAGTTATAAGAGGCTTATTTTTTCGACCAGGTCGGCCAGGCGGCTTGAGTAGCCCATTTCATTATCATACCAGCCAACCACTTTTACCAGGTCGCCAACTATTGATGTTAGCTGCGCGTCAAAAATGCAGCTATGCGTATTGCCCACTATGTCTGATGATACGATAGGGTCTTCGGTATATTCCAACACGTTTTGCATTGGCCCCTGCGCGGCTTGCTTAAAAGCGAGGTTAATTTCGGCCACAGTTGGCTGTTTTTTTAGGATGCAGGTAAAGTCTGTCAATGACCCGTTTAAAACCGGCACACGTATGCCTGCCCCGCCCAAATGGCCCTCTAAATGCGGGAATATGGAGGTGATAGCCTTAGCTGCGCCTGTTGTAGTTGGGATAATGGAGGCCGATGCAGCCCTTGCACGGCGCAGGTCTTTATGGGGCGTGTCATGCAGACTTTGGTCGCCGGTCATGGAGTGTACGGTAGTAATGTAGCCATTGATAATACCCCAGTTCTCGTCCAATATTTTCACCATAGCGGCAACGTTATTGGTGGTACATGAGGCATTAGAGAGTATAGGTGAGTGCAGATCAACCGACCCATCATTAACCGTTAATACTACCGTTGGTACGCTTTTATCAGTTGACGGGGCCGAGATAATTACCTGTTTAGCACCGGCAGTTAGATGTTGCTGAGCGCCTTGTTGAGAGGTAAATTTGCCTGTTGATTCGATCACCAGGTCAATATCCAACTGTTTCCAGGGTAACGCAAAAGGGTCGCGCTCAGCCAATACTTTTATTTGCCGGCCGTTAATATACAGGTGTGCATCATCGGCGCTAACTTCGCCCTTAAACCCGCGGTGAACCGAGTCATATTTAAATAAATGGGCAAGTGTTTGCGTGTCCGACAGATCATTTATAGCTACAACCTGTATGCCCGGTTTAGCCAAAATGCTTCTTAAAAATATGCGGCCAATCCTTCCAAATCCATTTATAGCAACTCTCATGTAACTTGATTTATAAGCCGCAAAGCTAAATAAAGTAGGCGCTAATTCTCACAAAGTGCGGCGAATTTGACGAATTTTTGAAGGTCTTGATATTAAAATCAGCTGGGATTAAGGGAAGTCGCTTTTAAACCCTGTCGCCTGTTTTACCCTATCCTCCTCCTTTCCCTATGCTATGGAAAGGTATCGCACAAGGCCTTTTCTTTGCATTTCAGCGTACCAGGGCTTCTATGAAATTCTTAAAAGAGACTACCTGATGAAACTCGCCTTAATTCGAGGAAATTAGTGATTTAGCTTAGATAAACAGGTTACGCAACGCCAAGCCATCCCGCTCTTTTGACCGGATAAAAAAGGTAATGGACCAGTTAAACATAATTGAAAACAAAAAGAGAAGCGTAATCAATGTAAAATTACCTAAATGACTGAAGTACAAAGTAGTAACAATAACCAGGATATTAACACTTGCTAAAATAAGGGTGGTTTGCAAATGGGTAAGCCCAAGCCTGAGCATACGGTGATGAACATGGTTACGATCAGCCACAAAGGGCGATGTACCGTTAGTTATGCGTATAAAAAATATGCGTATGGTATCAAATATTGGCCCTATCAATATAGCCACAGTTAAGGCAGGCACTGCATTAACCCCGGGGGTAATGGTATTAGTAAACTTATCAAGCTCAATTAATTTTATAGCCATTACCACTGAGATTAGCCCTATCATTAATGAACCGGTATCGCCCATAAATATTTTTGCCGGCGTTATGTTGAACTTTAAAAAGCCAATAATTGCGCCCACCAGGGCTGATGAAACTACAGCAAGTTCATAGTGACGCATATAAATGAATAACACCGTAAAAGCACTGTTAGCTATGATGCCTGTTGTAGCAGCCAATCCATCAATACCATCAATTAAATTAAAGGCATTAACAATTAATAAAACCACTAAAATGGATAAGGCCACACTAAATATATAAGGCAGATCATATACACCTAATATGCCATACATACTGGTTAAGCGTATATCGCCCAATACCACTAAAATAAGGCTTACAATAAACTGTACAAAGAATTTAGTGCTTGAATTTACGCCCGAAAGGTCATCCTTAAGGCCCATTGCAAATAGAATAATAGAAGCTGTTATTAAATAGCTGGGTGAAAACGAGGTGTCGAAAATACTGAACACCAATACGGTAATGGTAAAGCTTATAAAGATAGCCACGCCGCCCAGGCGGGGTATGCCATGGTCATGCTGTTTTCTGAAATGGCCCAAATCATCATATAAATGCCGGGCACGCGCCACGTGTAAAATAGAAGGAATGGCAATTGCTGTTATAAGCGCCGATAAACAAACTATAAAAATATAGTTTATAAAATGGTAAGTATGAATAAATTCCATCATATATTTAATTTTTTAGGGGTATTTCTTAGTTATAACTACCATACAATATAGTAACATTCGTGTTACACTCTCAAATATATTGTACCAATTTTCTTAACGGTTTAAATATTATCGCCAAATGGGGAAAAAAAACCCCATTATTGCCCATTGCTTTAAAATCAAATTTCCACGCCTCCAATCGGTTGGTAAAGGTTTTATTGCTAACCCCCCCTAAACTCATTTTAATTATCAGCTTGTTTAAATAGTATGCATCCATTTTATTTTTATGCATAAATCTTACCATCAATTCATAATCTGCTGCTGTTCCGTATTGAATATTATAGCTTCCAAAACGTTCAAACAGCTCTATCCTACAATAAAATGTAGGGTGCGGGGGCATCCATCCCCAGTTAAAAGCTCCTTTTTTATATTCTCCTGCATCCCATCTACGGATAACGTCGCCACGCAGATTTATATAATTTAAGTTGCCATATACAATAGGTGCATTTTGTTGTTCAAAAGCTGCTGCTACGCAACTTAAAACATCAGTACCTGCAAAAACGTCATCTGCATTTAATGTACCCACTATATCACCGTTTGCAAATTTTATGCCTTTATTCATGGCATCATAAATGCCCTTATCAGGTTCTGATACAAAAATTTGAATACGCTGCTTGTACGAGTTGATGATGCTCAGGGTTTCGTCTGTTGAGCCGCCGTCAATAATAATGTATTGAATATCGCAGTGATCTTGTGCAAGTACCGATTCGATACAGCGCTTAATTGTATCGCCGGCATTGTAAGTAACAGTAATTAAAGAAATTTTTAAATCCGGCACTTATGAAAAATTACGTTAGTTAATAACAACAAAATATGTAGTTTTGAAATTGCTGAAGCATATATATCATAACTTAAGCCATAATGCAACTATGCGCCTTTTATATACTTACTTAATTTTAGCCCTGTTTTTAATTTGCAACTCATGTTCAAATAAACAATACCAGGCGCTTTTTGAAAAAAAGGGCATAACTACCGATACTGCTTTACAAACAAATTTTGCGAAGATACTTAATTACCGAATTAAGGCACAGGATATTTTACAGATCAGGAACCTGCAAAATAGTAAAACTATTATTGACCTAACGCCAACTATTACCAGTCCTTCATTACAGGGCGCAACAACACAGAGCGAAAACTACCAGGTTGAAGATGATGGCACAATTCCGTTAACAGGTTTAGGGAGGGTACGTGTTGCTGGCTTTACGCGATTAGAGGCGGAGAAATATATACAGAGCTTATATCTTAAAGATTTGAATAACCCTATAATTGAGTTAAAGGTCACTAATTTGAAAGTGACTTTATTGGGCGAGATAAGGAGTCAGGCAAATTATACGTTAACAAAGGATAGGACCACCCTGGTAGAAATGATAGGCGAAGCCGGCGGCCTTACAGAAAGGGCTGATGAAAAAAAGGTGGAGATCATCCGTAGCGGGCCACTAAAACCGGTGGTAATAACCGTTGACCTGAGTGATATACGGTCAATATCTGATCCTAAAAGCATACTTCAAAGTGGCGATATTGTTTATGTGCCTCAAAATAGCAGGGCCATACGCAATGATCAGACACAAAATTTTTCAGCAATACTACAGCCGGGTTTACTTATATTTAGTACCGTATTACTTATTGTCACCCTTGCCCGCCGTTAATGGAAGAAACGAATAAGATACAGCAAAAACTGCCCAACCAGGAGTTTGACTATTTTAAAATAGCCAAAATTATAATTAGTCGCTGGTACTGGATAGTAGCGTCAATGATGCTGTGCTATATTGCTGCCGACGTTTATTTATGGTACACGCCTAAAACGTATGCAACCACGGCCAGTATGAAGCTGGAGGATAAGAAAACCGAACTATCTGACATAGTTCCTTCAATAGGCAATAGTGGTGATAAAAACGTATCGAGGGTACAAACTGAAACATTTGTTATTCAAAGCCGAAACGTTATACTTAATGCCGTAAAAGATTTAAATTATCCTATTAGTTTTTACGTTGCCGGCAGGGTGCGCACAAACGGTTATGAATTATACCCGGCAAGGCCCCTAAATATTAAAATAATAAAGTTTGATAGCCTGAATTTTTATACCGGCCTTATTACCTATAAGGCTATAAGCAAAAACGAATTTACGCTTGGGTATAACATAAACGGAGCCGATGTATCAAAAACTTTTCTCTATAATAACCCTATAGATATTGGTTCAACAACTTTTAGTATTAGTTATGCTGATGTGAGTAAAAACACAGTGTATTTATTCAATTTCAATAACCCCGAAGCCCTTGTAAGCAGGGCCCGCGGCGGGTTGGGTGTATCCGAAGTTATTAAAAATTCAAATATTGTTTATTTAAGAGAGAGTGATTCTAATCCACAATTCGCGGCTGACATTGTGAATGCCATAATGAAAGAATATGTGATCTATGATCGCAATAAAAAGCAACAATCATCCAGCCAGATCATCAATTTTATTGACTCACAATTGGATACCATTTCTGAAAGAGTAAAACGATCAGAAAATGCTATAGAAGACTTTAAAAAGAATTCGAAATTAATGGATGTTAATTCGGCTGCCCAAACTCAAATAACTAAAGCAAACGATATAGTAGCGCAACAAGATCTGTTGAAAATACAAATCAGTTCAATTGAAGAAGCCAAGCAGCATATCATAAACGGAAAAGATAACGTAAACGTTAATTTTACTATTGATGGCATGTCTGACCCGCTTGCAAACTCAATGATAACCAATTATAACAGTTTATTAGCTGATAGATACACATTGATAAAAACTTACAGCATTAATTCTCAGCCAATTAAAGATATTGACCATCAAATAGCAAAAGTAAAAAGCGCTATTATCGACAATATCAACCAGTCCATATTACATTTTCACCAAAAAATCGCCTATTTAGATAAACAACTTGGCGGGATAAACCAAAAAATAGAGAAGATGCCCTTGGCCGAAAGGGAACTGGTTAGTTTAAACCGTGATTTTGAGATCAATGAAAAAGTATATAGCCTTTTATCCGAAAAAAGGATAGATGCCCAAATCAGCCGGTCGGCTATTGCGGCCGGTGCAACAATTATTGAACAGGCACAGGCCAACCTATCGCCAGTTGCCCCTGATGAGCATGGCATACGCCGTAATGCGATAATTATGGGGTTACTTATAGGCTTGGGGGTAATTGTACTTATACGGATATTAAACCCGTATATATATGACAAAGAAACTGTTGAAAGCCTTACAGCAATACCCATTATCGGGGTTATCCGGAAATTTCCGCATAAGATGGATGAGAATAATACTGATATTTTAGTACTTAGTCAGCCAAGATCTGTTTTTGCCGAATCAGTACGTGCTGTGCGTACCAATCTCAGTTTTTTGGCATCTGAAAAAGATAGCAAGGTTATTTGTGTTACCTCGGAAGTGGCCGGCGAAGGGAAATCATTTGTAGCAATTAATTTATCAAGTACCCTGTCGTTAATTGATAAAAGGATCATATTGATCGCGGCCGATTTACGCCGCTCAAAATTGCATAAAACCTTCCATTTACCTAATGATGTAGGTTTAAGTAATTACCTTGCAAATCAGGCCGAAATAGATGATATCATTATCCATACTTATCAGCATAATTTAGATTTTATCCCTTCTGGACCGGTACCGCCTAACCCTTCAGAATTATTGCATAGCTCAAGGATGAGTTTATTGATAGCGGCGCTCAGAGAAAGGTATGATATTATTATGATTGATACCGCCCCTGTAGGGTTAGTTTCAGACTCGATACCATTAATAAGAATGAGCGATATAAATGTTTTTGTAATACGATCAGGCAAATCAAAGTTTTATTCGGCTACTATACCACAACGGGTTGACCAGGAATATAATTTGAATAACAGCGTGATAATACTTAACGCTTTTGAAGAAGACCTGCTGCATTCAAGATATTATACCACCAAATTTACCGGCGAGAATTATGGCAGCAGGTATTACTACTATTCTGATTATATTGGCTATGAAAGTTCAGGTTATTATGTTGACAGCAATAAAAAGAAATGGTGGGACATCAGGCGGTGGTTCAAATAAATATACTTTTATTACATTATGTCTTTAGTGTCAAATAATGGCATAAATAAATGGTACCCGGTTTACACACATGCACGTGCCGAGAAAAAAGCTTACCAGGCTTTAATCAATAAAGGTATTGAAGCCTATTTGCCCTTGCACCGGCAGCTTAAACAATGGAGCGACCGAAAGAAATGGGTGGAGGAGCCTTTCATAAAATCATATTTATTTGTCCGTATTAATGATCATGAACAGGCTGAAGTTTTGATGACCAAGGGAATAGCCCGTTTCATATACTTTTCAAACAAGGTTACAGCTATGCCCGACAGGCAGATAGAAGACCTTAAGCTATTAATGGCAAGCCCTTACGAACTGGAAGTTACAGAAGCCAATCTGCAGGCCGGCGAAAAGATAGTGATCAAAGCCGGGCCGTTAAAAGGCATGGGAGGTGAGATTATAGGCTATCGTTCACAAAAACAATTAATATTACGTCTCGAAAACCTGGGTTGCTCTATTATAATACATATTGCAGCATCGTTAATTGACAGATTTTAATTTTATATTACAACTTTATAAACCGGTATTTTTAATTAAAAAAATGCCTTTTGGTATTCAATTCGGCAATAATTACAAAATGCTGATAAATAATAAGTTACGCATTAACAGGTGTGACTTACGGGGCGAAGCTATGAACAAGGTTAAGTTATGTGCAGGATAGCAGGAATAATATCACGCCGGTTAACACCTGCTGATAGTTATGAAAAAGTGCGTATCATGTGCCGGGCCCAAAAACATGGCGGTCCGGATGATGAGGGAATATTTGCCGACGAAAATGCGAACCTGGTATTCGGCCATCGGCGGTTATCGGTTATTGACCTGAGCAATAATGGGCATCAGCCTATGGCTGATATTAAAAAAAGGGCATGGATAACTTTTAACGGCGAAATTTATAATTATCCCGAATTAAAAGAGCTATTGCTTAAAGCCGGGGCCGTATTTTATTCTGAAACCGACACCGAGGTTATTTTACAAGCTTATTTGCACTGGGGCACGGCCGCGTTTGCTAAACTCAGGGGCATGTTTGCCTTTGCTTTATATGATATTGAGACAAGTATAACTTACCTGGTACGCGATACTAATGGAATAAAACCGTTTTATTATCACATTGATAATGACGGGCAGTTAAGCTTTTCGTCAGAAGTTAAGGCATTAAAAATTGCCGGCATAGCCACGGTTGAAGATGAAACCTGGCCGGTTAAACTTTTAGCTTTTGGCAATATACCCGAACCTTATACCACTTTAAAAAATGTTTTTAGCCTGCCCAAAGGAAGCTTTATGGCCTGGCACCATCATAACAGCAGTCATGTAATTGCGCCGTATCATATAACATACCCCAAAAATTTCATTACAAACGTTGATGAGGCCGAAGAAGCTATCAGGCAGGCGTTAACAACGGCCATTAACCGCCAGCTTATAGCCGATGCGCCAATAGGGGTATTTTTAAGCGGCGGCGTTGATTCGAGCCTTGTTACCTTATTAGCTGCGCAGCAAAAACAGCAGCAACTCAAAACTATTTCCATTTTCTTTGACGAGAAGGTGTATGACGAAAGTCAGTATCAAAACCTGATTTTTGACCGGGTAGCCGGCGAAAAATTTACTCATTTGGTAAAACAAAAAGATTTTACCGAACATTTTCCGCAGATAATGGATGCTATGGATATTCCAACTACGGATGGCATTAACACCTGGTTTATTAGCTATTATGCGCATTGCGATGGGTTAAAGGCTGTTTTATCGGGCATTGGGGCCGATGAGCTTTTTGGTGGGTATCCTTCATTTAAAAGAATAAAATACCTGGGATATTTAAGAAAACTGCCGCCCGTTTTATTTAAGCTCACCAATTATTTCCCTACGGATAGATATAGAAAGATAGCCTTTTTAACACACCGGCATCACCTGGCCGATTATCTTTTACTACGCGGCCTTTTTGTACCGGCCGATATAGCCAAAATACTCGATACCGACATAAAACAGGTTGACGAAATTTTATTCAATACTATACCTAACATTAATTTAGGGGGATATAATGAAGCGCAAGCGGCTTGGTTTGAGACTAATTTGTTTATGCAAAACCAGTTACTTAGGGATACTGATGTGATGAGCATGAGCCATGGACTGGAAGTGAGGGTCCCGTTTTTAGATGAAGGCTTACAGCAAGTTATACAAAGCATTTCGCCCGAAATAAGGTTTGACCGCCATCAACCCAAAAAATTATTGATCAATAGTTTCAAAGAAATTTTACCAACAGCTATAATGAACCGGCCCAAAATGGGCTTTACATTTCCGTTACAACAATGGATGAAGGAGCATGACCAAATAAGTAACGAAAATTTATACAAAAGTGCGGCAGCTAAAAAAATCATAAGGAGATTTCATAATGACCAGGTACACTGGTCAAAAATTTTCGCCCTTTATCAAGTACAACAACATGCCTAAAAAGGTAATCCTGTTTACGTTACAAACTTTTAGTACAACCGGTGGGTTGCAAAAAATGACGCGTACACTGGCACACTCGCTTTACCAGATAGCTGTTGCCGGCAAGTGCCATTTTCAGTTATGGTCGCTCTATGATTCGGATAATGACTTGATGCCGCAATATTTACCTGCCGAAAATTTCAAAGGCTTTAAAAACAACCGCCCGCTTTTTATACAAAAAAGTTTAAAAAAGGCGCTCCACCCCGATATTGTTATTATTAGCCATATTAACCTGGCAATAATTGGGTTACTGATAAAAGCGGTTAATCCAAAATGTAAGGTTTGGCTCATAGCGCATGGTATAGAGGTTTGGCGGCCACTATCCTATATAAAAAAACGCTTCATCAACAGGTGCGATAAAATACTATGCGTAAGCAGCTTTACCAAACAAGAAATTATAAGGAGGCATCACCTCAATGCGGGGGTATGTACCGTATTAAATAATGCTGTTGATCCGTTTATGAAATTACCTGTAGTTTTTGAAAAACCTCAGCATTTACTGCAACGGTATCAGTTAACACCAAATACGCCTATAGTGTTTACTTTAACCAGGCTGGCTTCAACAGAACAGTATAAAGGGCACGAACAGGTTATTAAGGCCCTTAGCACATTAAAGGATCTTTTTCCGGGCATTAAATACCTGCTTGCCGGCCAAAGCGATCCGGTAGAGGCTATAAGGATAAAAGAACTTATTACCGCTTACCGGGTTGAAGAACAGGTTATATTAACCGGGTTTATTAGCGAGAGTGAGCTCGCCGATCATTTTTTATTAGCCGACCTGTTTGTATTACCAAGTAAAAAAGAAGGGTTCGGCATTGTGTTTATTGAAGCGCTGGCGTGTGGCTTACCGGTTATATGTGGTAATGCCGATGGCAGCATTGATGCTATACGCAACGGCGAATTAGGCAAGGCAATTACAGTTGATGACCTGGCCGAGTTAGAAAAAACAATAACAGAATGTTTAAATGCACCCTTACCGGCAAACGCACGAAAACACCTCCAAAACCAGTGCTTACTTTACTTTAATGAACCGGATTACCGGAATAATCTGCAAGAATTGCTAAATGACAGATGCAATAAATAACACCCTGACAGTATTATGCGCAAGGTAAAAGTATTACTGGTGCAACTGGCTTCAACCGGCGATTGTTTATTTGTAACTACTATTGCTAAACAAATTAAAGAGCTTGATTATCCCGGATGCGAACTTACCTGGTTAATAGGTTCGCGATACGCGCACGTACTTTTTAATAACCCTTATATTGATCATATTATTCAAATACCATTAATTGTAGTAGAAGATATACAAAACCAGCGGGATAACATTGCAGAACACATTGCTAATGCCGGGGGCTACGCAGCATATGATAACATTTTCATAACTGATTTCATTCCTGTAAACAACAAAAACTGGTATGGAACCAGCCGTTCTTCACTATTCAAAAGCTATCCGCACCCATTAAAAATAAACCCGCAACCTTTAATATACTTAACTGATAAAGAAAGCATTAACGTAGCAGAGTTTTGCAGGAAAAATAATATAACATCAAATACATTTAATATTCTTTTTGAATGCTCGCCGCTTAGTAATCAATCATTAATGACCTTTCAGAAAGCAAAACAGATTGCCGAAGAACTGGTTATCCAAAACCGCGATATTAAATTTATCCTAACATCAAACCGGGCGTTTACAAGTAATAACCCAGCAATAATTGACGGCAGTACTATTACCTGGCGTGAAAATGCTGAACTTGCTAATTATTGCCAATTACTTGTTGGTTGTAGTAGCGGCATATCATGGCTCTGTACATCTAATTGGACAAAATCAATTCCAATCATACAGATCATACGTCCGAACTTTGCGCATGGATTATATTCAGCTTCAATGAAAGCCGATTTCAAGTTTTGGGGAATTGATACTAAAAACCTGATCGAACTTTATGACCCTGTTGATGGTATAATTAAGGAATGCATTATGGCTGCAGCTAATAATAATTTTGCAACAGTTCAGAAAAAATACAACATTAAAAATAACAGCGCTTTTTTAAACTACCGTTTTATAAAAGATGCCCGAATTTCAACGTACGAAAAAACAGGGCATTTTTTGCGCTATTTTTTTAACACCCCTCTTTTATCAATTTACAGGTCAGTTAAACCGCAATGGTTTACACCTGTTTATTGGATGAAAAAATCAAATTCAAACAAGCAGATAACCTGATCGCTATCGGGAATAATTTGGACTGGAAGTGTATATTATTTTGGTATCAAAAACATACGGACCGCCATTGCTTTGTGCTTTGCGATGCGGCCTTTTTATTGTTTTAGACAGTATCTAAGAAAATTATAAAATGCCCGAAGTTACTGTCTTAATGCCTGTTTATAATGGAGGCCGCTTTTTGAAACAGGCTATTCAAAGTATGTTAAACCAAACCTTTAGCGATTTTGAATTCCTTATTATTAATGATGGTTCAACAGACGGTTCTGCTCAAATAATTAGTTCTTTTAAAGATGAACGCATCCGGTTAGTTACCTATAATGAAAACCAGGGATTAATTACTGCATTAAATGATGGTATTAAATTGGCCGCAGGCTATGTCATTGCTCGTATGGATGCTGATGACGTTAGCTATAAATACCGCCTCGAAAAACAAATGGATTTTTTAAAGAAAAATCCATTTGTTGACGTTTTGGGCTGCCATATAAATTTTATAAATGAAGATGGCAACATAGTAGGTGAACATACTTATCCTCTTGACCATGATTCAATTAAAGTGGAAAGTTTGTTTAGTTGTCCCTTACCTCATCCGGGGGTGGTATTTAAAAAAGAAAAATTTATACAGGCTAACTTATTTTACAACCCTGCTTACAAACACGCAGAAGATTATGAGTTATGGCAAAGAGGGTTAGCAATGTTACAATTTGCCAATTATGATCAAAAGTTAATACAGTACCGCATGTCTGCAAATCAGATAAGCAATATTGACTTAAAAGAGCAAAACGAAGCTGCCGATAAAATAAGATCAAATTATTTAAAAAGTCCGGGCCTCTCTACC